>Ga0182027_10003188_pt1 | contig 26193 bp, 23 predicted proteins | sample 712E1DmetaG_FD_121300 | JGI IMG/M metagenome (GOLD analysis project Ga0182027, IMG submission 121300) | Permafrost microbial communities from Stordalen Mire, Sweden - 712E1D metaG (Illumina Assembly) | ecosystem: Environmental > Terrestrial > Soil > Wetlands > Permafrost | place: Sweden...
GATAAGTTTTTTCAAGCAAGAATTAATCCTTATTATTTGAGTCTAATTCGTAATCCTGGCGATCCTATTTGGAAACAATGCGTCCCGGATAATAAAGAATTAGAAGATTTGGATGGATTTGCTGACCCTCTCCATGAAGATGAAATGAGTCCAGTTCCAAACATTACTCACCGATATCCTGACAGAGCATTATTCTTAACTACCAGTCAATGTGGAATGTACTGCCGTTTTTGTACGAGAAAAAGAAAAGTCGGTAATTCTGATAAAATTTCAATGAAAGATTTAGAATCAGCTTTTAAATATTTAGAAAAACATACTGAAGTAAGAGATGTAATAATGTCTGGTGGCGATCCTTTAATGTTAACAGATGCGATGCTTGAAAAAATTTTAAAGCGATTAAGACAAATACAGCATATTGAGATCATACGTATTGGCTCAAAGATGCCTTGTGTTCTCCCCCACAGAATTACTCCAAAACTTGTTGAAATGATTAAAAAATATCATCCAATTTATGTTAATACTCATTTTAACCATCCATGGGAAATTACTCCGGAAAGCACTAAAGCTTGCGGAATGCTTGCAGATGCTGGAATACCGGTAAGCAATCAGTCTGTTCTTATGAAGGGTGTAAATGATGATGCGGATGTAATGAAAGAGCTCTTTCTAAAACTTCTGAAAATTAGGGTTAGACCTTATTATTTATATATGGCAGATGAAACGCGTGGTGCAAACCATTTCAGAACTTCAGTAGATAAAGGACTGGAAATAATGTATAAATTGCGTGGAAATATAAGTGGCCTAGCAATTCCGCATTTTGTAATTGATGCTCCTGGTGGCGGCGGGAAAATACCTATCCTACCGCAATATGTACTTCATAGAGATGAAGATAGAATAGTAATGCGTAATTTCAGAAATGAAGTATATGTTTACAGGGAAGCTCATAATGATGATAAAGTAGAGGAAAACTTCATCCCTATTGAAATTTTGAATAAGAAGGATGATAATGATAGTTCTTCAAAAAAACCTAAAAATTACAAAGACGTTCATACGATACAAATAGAAGAATTAGTAGTCAGTAGAAATTGAAATTTAAGTGTATTAAATTATATGGGCGACTATTGTAGCCCATATACCTATAGAAGTGATTATTTATAGGATAGATATTTTATTCAATCGATTTACGTATGTCTAGACCCCAATACAATTTATTTCTAAGTATTTCGAAATAATTTGTTCTGCTTGAATGCAATAGTCGAAATGGATGTTTGCTTTTTTCAACCTCGATAGTTACGAATGGTTTTATAAAACTTACCCTTTGACCATCACATCTTATTTGGATATTATCTAAAGGAGAATCAACAATAATAGATATTTTTTGCTTATTTGAAATAACTAAAGGTCGAATAGTCAAAGTATGCGGTGCAATAGGACATAATGTGATTACTTCTGCTTGAGGGTTAACAATAGGACCGCCTACAGATAAAGAATACCCTGTTGTACCAGTAGGTGTTGCAATTATTAATCCATCTGCAGAAAAAGTTGACACATAATCATTATCGACTTTAATTGTAAGCTGGATCATTTTAGACCAGTGACCTTTATCAATTACTAAATCATTTACAGCGTATAATTCATTTTCAGTATTATTGCTAACCTTAGCAACAAGCGTCATTCTTTCTTCATAATAGTAATTCTTTGATTTAATATCCTGTAAAAAATCAATAAAACTATTCATATCAAACTCAGCAAGAAATCCTAATTTACCAAAATTCAAACCAAGAATCGGAGTGCCTGAATTTCTTACATCGTTAGCTGTATTGAGCATAGTTCCATCGCCACCTATCGAAACAATAATATCACAGCTTTCTCCTAATTGTGCATGAGTCATAAATAATGATTTTTGTAAATTATAATCAAATTGATCGCGAAAATTTAAAAGAGCGTCACTTAAAACATATTCTAAATTATTTAAGATTAATTCTGAAATAATTTTCTTTACGACTTCGAGCATATTTTCTTTTGAAATATTTGGAATTATCCCAATTGTCATTTGCTTCTATTTAACTCCCATAATTTGCAATATTTAGTGAAAACATACCCTGACGATAGAACCGACAGAATAAAGCCTTGAAAACCATCAAGAAATCCAAGTTTAAAGATATACATTTTGATAAAAATAATAATTGGACGAAGTAAAATGTCCTTTATTTTGATTTTCCTTCCATTCATATAAAGCTCTTTGGCTGAAAGAGAAGTATAATCATTAAATTTTATAAAATAATGTTCTAAACTTGGATCTGTATAGTGATTAAGATCGTATTTAAAGTGGCCAAGATCTCCAACATATTCTAATCCTTCATGAACATTGTTGTTATTAAATGAAACATAATTTTTATTGAAAAACCTTGCGACTCTTGCCGGGTACCATCCGCTATGCTTAATCCATTTGTCCAAAAAGAATGCTCTCCGGGCTAAATCATATACGTTGAATAAGGGGTTTGTTGATTTAAATCTCTGAAGCTCAATAATTAGTTCAGGAGTTATTTCTTCATCTGCATCAATCCAGAGTACCCAATCATATTTAGTCTTTGAAAGTGCATAAGATTTAGTAGCGGCATACCCTTTCCAGTCAATGATTTCGCAATTTGTATTTTTGTATCGAGTAGCATTTTTATAAGTTAAATCATTGGTACGAGAGTCAACAATTACAACAATATCATCTACTACATTAATTTGACTTTCCAAACATCTCAGAATATTGTTCTCTTCATTTCGAGCTATAACAATTGACGATATTTTAATTTCTTCTCTCATTATTTTATACCTATAAATCAAATAGAATTAAAAATTAGTCTCGAAATTGGAGTTCATGTAATTTTCTATAAATCCCATTCTTCTGATGTAATAGATCATCATGCTTACCGTCCTGGACAATTTTCCCTCTTTCAAGTACAATAATTCTGTCAGCATTTCTAATAGTACTTAACCTGTGAGCAATCACAAAAGTTGTTCTATCAAACATTAATCTTTCAATTGCTTCCTGAACAAGAACTTCAGATTCATTATCAAGAGCAGATGTAGCTTCATCAAAAATCATAATTGGCGGGTTTTTCAGTAATGCTCGTGCAATTGAAATTCTTTGACGTTGTCCTCCAGACAATTTAGTTCCTTTCTCTCCGATTACTGTATTATATCCATGCGGTAATTCAATTATAAATGTATGAGCATTTGCCGCTTTTGCAGCATTTATTATTTTTTCTTCTGGACAATCATCAAGTCCATATGCAATATTCCTCAATGCAGTATCATTAAACAAGACTGTTTCCTGCGTCACGATTCCCATCATTTTTCTTAAATATTCAATTTTAATCGATTTAATATCGATACTATCAAGAAGAATCATTCCTTCAGTTGGGTCATAAAACCTGGGAATCAAATCAACTAAAGTTGTTTTCCCTGCACCACTGCTCCCCACAATTGCTGTAATGGACCCTTTATTAACCTTAAGATTAATATCACTTAAAATAAGTTCTGGTGAATCATCATAATGAAAAGATATATTTTTGAATTCCAATAATTCATTAAATTCAGTTACAGTAATTGGATATTCAATATTTTTTATTTTCGGTTCAGTATCCAATATTTCAAATATTCTATCTGCAGCGGCAGTTGATTCCTGAACTCTATTATTAACACTGCTCAATTCTTTTATCGGAGGCATCATTTGGAATATTGCGAATAGAAATCCAAGAAATTTACTAGCTTTTAGCGTTTTATCAACCAAAACAAGCTGCCCTCCGAAATAAATCATTGCTGTGCCAACTACAACACTTAGAAATTCAGTAATAGGGGGCGAAGAATTCCTAATCCTTACTATTTTTAAAAATAAATGAAAATATTTTTGAGTCTGTACAAAGAATTTATTGTTTTCATAATTCTCCATCCCGAAAGCTTTGACAATTTTAACACCTGTTATAGTTTCGTGAAGTGTAGTAGTAATTTCCGCCATTTCTTTCTGGAGCAAAAAGCTTTGTTTCCTAAGTTTCAGACCAATCCAACTGATAATACCAATAGAAAACGGCAGAATGAGTAATGAAAATAGTGTGAGTCTCCAGCTAATTGAAAGTGCTATACCAAAGAATACACAAATAGTTACAGGCTCTCTTACTAGATTGAGAAAAACGGCGGATACACTGTTTTGCACCATATTAACATCATTTGTAATTCGTGAGATTAAATTGCCGGTCTTTTCATTTTTAAAATAACTCATTGGTAATTTATGCAGGTGAGTATATGCACGATTCCTTAAATCTCTGATTAACCCTTGTTCAACAAAAGCTAAATAGTATGCTTGCAGATATCCGAAAATATTTTTTAGAAAAAATGTTATAAGAATTAGAAAACAAATTTTAAGTAATATATCTTTAGAAGTACCAATAAACATATACTCATTAAATGAATTACTTATTTTCTCTATAGATTGGCTAAACCAATTTGTTATTTGATTACTATTATATTGATTTAAAGCTACCTGTGCAGCCTGTTTTTTACCGCCTTCTTGAAATAATGTATCTAAAAGTGGAATAGTCAGGTAAACCGATAATCCATTTAGAAGAGCATACAATATTGTAAATATGATCGAAGCTGATAGATATTTCCAATAAGGAAGAATATACGAAAGTACTCTGTAATATGTTTTCATTAAAAACTCATAATGGTAAGTTATTTAGACTAGATCCACCCGAAGATGAGATTGTATCATAGACTTTATCTTCATAATAATTATAAATACAAATTTTTGTCAATTTAATTAATTGCTCATCAAAAAATAAGAACTTTCCATGAACTAATAAATTGTCGAATTTATATCCTGCGAATACTTTAATTAGCTTTTTTTGTTTAGCATCTATTATCCATAATTCCCCGGTTGACTCTACTTTTTTCCTATTTATATTATTCGGTGAATTATGAGTTAAAATAAACAGATAATTTCCATCATTGGACCAACAAGCATCTCGTATTTTTTTTTTACTCGAAACTATTAAAACCTCTGAATGCTCTTGAATATCTTTGATATAATAATCAATTTCATGCTGATCATTTACAATTCTTAAGTTAAAATTGTGGTTAGGTGAATAATATATTGGAATTCGATTAGGAATTAAAGGAAATCCATCTTTAAGTAAATCATATTTTCTCTCCTTCGTATAATAAGAATTACCAATTGAATCAAATGAAAATATTTTCTGATTTACAATTTTTGTATCAAAATGATCAATAAAAGTAAAATTTACTTTAAATGTATCGATAGTCTCCCAAAAAGAATATAACTGATAACCATCACCGAAATAGGATATTTCTTCAGATTTGTTTAGTTCTCTAATTAAATGATATAAAGAAGCCCCATGAACGAATGGAATACCTCTTATTTTCCCAAATCCTGCTGCTGTTGTGAAAAATAATGAATTACAATTTCTTGATAAATTTAATGATGTTACTTTATGTCCCAATTTACTCCACATAACATTATTTCTTTTTGAAATCAAATTATAATTGAATACAGAAGGCCTTTCTTCATATCGACTAATAAATAATACATTGTTAAATTCGTCAATGACTTCCTGTTTATAATGAACAATTTTAAATTTTTTTATTATCCCCTCCGCAACTAAATCAAAGGCATATTGGCCCGCATCAAATGAATTTGCAAATTCACCAATTAATATTTGGTAACCCTCATCTTTAGATTGTTCAATATGCATCTTTCTTTTAAGTTCTTCACTTGCATCTGTAATAAACTTCTTTGCTAGATTTAAATTATCATATTTTTCTAATAGGATTGAATAAGGATGTAGTTTTATATTGTTCTTCTGAGAACTATTCCCATCACAGGCATATAAAGATATAATCAACAACCAGATAAACAAAAATCTATTATTTAGTATACTCATATAATAAAGATAATAAATACTATAGTGTAATTAACCACGAGGATGGTGATTATGATGTTCTTGTTTGATAAAATTTCTATCGACATGTGTATAAATCTGGGTTGTGGATATATCTACATGACCAAGCATTTCTTGAACAGCTCTTAAATCCGCTCCTCCCTCCAATAAATGGGTAGCAAAGGAGTGCCTAAAAGTATGCGGGTGAACTGTTTTATTAATTCCAGCTTCACTAGAACAGAATGCAACAATTTTCCAAATTGACATTCTGGAAAGTTTAGTTCCTCTAATACTTAAAAATACATAATTATAACTCTTCATTTTTTTTTCAAAATGAGGCCGAGATTTCACAAAATATTCATTTAACCAATAAATCGCATTTTGTCCTATTGGGACAATTCTTTCTTTTGAACCCTTGCCGAAAACTCGAATCACTTCATCTGAAAGATAAAGATCGCTTATTTTAAGATTAATTAACTCAGAAACTCTGAGGCCAGATGAATAGAGGGTTTCAAGAATTGTCCTGTCGCGCAATCCGGCTATTGTGTCAATTTGCGGAATACCAAATATCTTATCTATTTCTTGTAAATTTAAAACAATCGGAAGTTTTCTAGCTTTTCTTACTGTTGAAAGCTTCTGTGTTGGATCTTTTGTTATATAGGCATTGTCTTCCAAATAACCAAAAAAACTTTTTATAGAAGAGACATATCTTGCAGTAGTTGAACTATCTATTCCAGCCTCTTTCTGGTATTTAAAATATTGTAATATATGATCAGAACTAACTTGATTGAAATCAGTAATGCTATTTTCTTTCAAATAATTAACGAGTTTTTTTAAATCATTATTATAAGATGAAGTAGTATTTTTTGAAAGATTTTTATCATAGCGCAATATTGATAAATATTCAAGTATAAACTCTTCCATAAATTAAGAATCTAACTTTTTGTTTTCCATTTCATCCTGATTAGGATAGCGCAAACGTTTATGTTGATATCCGATCAATATTCCTAAAAACGATTCGCGAATTATTCTTAGATCGTTAAATGTCAATGGAGATTCATTAAGTTGTTCATCATCGATCCTACTATTAATTAGATTGTTAATAACATTTTCGATTTTCTTGGGATCAGGATTAATCATTGATCTGATTGTGGATTCACAGGAATCAGCAAGCATTACAATTGCTGTTTCTTTAGTATTAGGTTTAGGTCCATGATATCTATACTTATTTATATTTATATTTTCTTCTCCATACATACTTTTTGCTTTTTCATAAAAATAAGAAATAACCATCGTACCGTGGTGCATAGGAATAAAGTCAATTACTTCTTGTGGAAGATTATTCTTTTTTGCTAACTCAATTCCTTTAATTATATGATTCATAATTAGCTGAACACTTTTTATCGGTGCAATATTTTCATGAATATTTCTTGAATCTAATTGGTTTTCTACAAAACAATCAGGATCAACGGTTTTACCAATGTCATGATAATAAGCACCTACACGTGAAAGTATCGGATTAGCTCCAATTGCTTCAGCAGTCGTCTCTACTAATGAGCCCATAGCAATTGAATGGTTGAATGTGCCCGGTGCATATTTTGCTAAATCTCTAAGAAGAATATTATTAAAATCAGTAAGTTCAAGAAGCGTCATATCGGTTGTAATATTAAATATTTTTTCAAAAAAAACAATAAAACCGTATGTTAAAACTGGGCTTATTAGAGCATTTGATCCCGCGAAAGCAATATTTAGAAGCATTTGATTAAGTGAATCGTATTTTTCTAACCCAAAAGCAATTATACCTAACGAATACCCGATGAAAATAAAAAATACAGATCTAAATATTTGAGTACGGTTTTTCATATTTCGGACTGTGTACGCACTTAGTGCTCCTGCTATTATGTTCATTATAGCAAAAGCATAGTCGTTACCTCTTAATCCACCTACAATTAATGCGACTACAACTGTGCCATAAAAACCAATTCTTGAATCAAATATTATAGTGAATAACATTGAAGCAACAGGAACTAATACAAGAAACTCCACAGGTGTAGAAACATCAAGTCGATAGGTAAGAAAAGTTAATAGACTTATAAATAAAATTATTAACGAAATCAATACTAATTTAAGATTATCATTAAATATTTTTTCCCTAAACAAATATATATAAATGACAAAAAGAGATAGTACAATAATTATATGTAGGAACTTTCCTATATACTGCGAAAATATTGCCCAGGAACCTTTTTCTTCATCCTTTGCTATCTTATAAGAATTTATTTTTAATTTTATTTCCGGAGTAATCCTGTCATGTTTAGCAACAATTCGTTCATTTTCATTGACTATACCAATGTTTTTAGGAATCTTTTCTTTTGCAATTTTTATTGCTGTTTCAGTAAGATTATAGTCATATAATAAATTCGGTTTAATGAAATTAGTAATATATTCTTCAATTGCTCCGTTTAATTCAATATTGTTTCCAATATGATTTTGTAAGAAAATATTTATTTTCTTATTAATAATCTGCCGATCAAGAAACATTGATTTTGGTTGATTCGATTCAAATTTGCCTACTCTGATTGCAATACTATCCTGAGTAATTTCATTTTGCATCAAATTAAGTATTCCTTGATCATATATATCCTTTAAAAGAATTTTTGAAACATTACAAATCATTTCAATAATGTTATTAGGGGATCCGGAAATATTAACTTGGCTAAATCCGTACTTTGAAAGTATAGCATAAGAAGAATTGCTTAAAAATGTGGGTTTATTTTTTAAAGAAAAATTACTTTTAAGGATTTTAAGAAGATTAGCATTGCTATTGGCAAGTGAGTCGGTAAAAAGTTTTTGGATATTGGAATTCCGAACATAAATTGGTCGAATTTGACTTACTGCTTGATTTTGTTCCTTTAATAATAATTTGGGATCCTTAAGAATTTCAAATGTTGTTGATGCGATAAGGTCATCATGAACCCACACGGAACCAATCGCTACATCGGATTCAATTGACTCTCCATGCGGGAACATTAGAATTATTAAAAAAATGGTTATTATTAATATTAGTATTTTAATTCGTAGGCTTGAGTGTAATTTATCTTTAAGAGTGGGGATCGACATCTTAAATTTTAGCTTTGTACAGTATTTTTAAAAATTCTGCCACACCGTCTTCATTATTAGTCCTTTTTGTTACAAAATCAGCCATATATTTTAATTCAGGCACAGCATTAGCGACAGCAATTTTTAAAGCATCCGTTTCAAATAAAGACTTATCATTATACCAATCTCCGAGTACTGCAGTTTCTTTTTCCCTTATTTTCAAATAATGTAATAGCTTTTTCAATCCTTCCCCTTTACTGCTTCCCATTTTTCTAATTTCAAGGTAGTAAGTACTACCTTGTGATTTATAATAAACTGTTCTTACTCCGTATGTATAAGGGAAAGCCATTTTATTAGATACAAATTTAATTGTATCATGATAATCTCCAACAATAAGAACCTCAAGAGTTTCCGAAATATAATTTTCATAGGAATTTACTTTTTGATATTTAGCACCAAATTTTTCCAAGATATTAGGTAAAAGGGCATTTTCATCAGTATAGTAGATCGCGGAATCATGACATAATGCAATCTTAAGCAAATATTTATCCGCTAATTTAATTGAACGATTAACATGCTTTTTAGATAAATGTGATTCAAAAATGCTCTTTTCCCCTGGGAAACGTTTAATTAGAGTTCCGTCTAAAGTGATTAGTGGAATTTTAATCTCTAACTCAGTAGCATGTTCCGTGGTTGCACTTAATAACCTACCTGTTGCAATAGAAAACTGGACTCCCATTTTAGACAATTCATGAATTAATGATTTAGTTTCTTCGCCAATATTATCTTCATCATCAACCAATGTACCATCAAGATCAAATACAACCAGTTTTATCTTTTTTAATATTTCTTGACTTATCATAATTATTTTCAGATATCTTCTAAATTACTAAACAATAAACCAATTATTAAATTACAATTCTATAAGATTCACTTATCCTATTAATAAACATATTTTGTGGAGAGATCTATCAACGATTAAATCATATGTTTCTTAATAAAGAATTGTTAACTAATTTGGTGAAGAAATTAACGAACATTTTCCAAATCTTTAAATGCTTCATTCACAGTGTTATAAATACTTAGAACTCTATCTAATTGAGAGATTTCTATTAGTGTCTTTACATTTTTTGTTGGTGAGGCAATCCTGATTTGCCCATCATTGGTTTGTAAAATTCTAAAAGCTAGTAAAATTGCGCTCAATCCTGAACTATCACAATATTCAACCTCAGAAAGGTCAATTATTAATTTTTTCACGTCCTCGGTATGAAGAAGAATTGTGAATTCACCTTTTACAAATCCTGCAATTGAAGCATCAAAACGCTTTTCGTTTAATTTGAAAATCGCTATTTCTCCAACTCTTTTTAATTCGTAGTTAAAATTTTCAGTCATCTTTGCTTTAATTTTATTATTTACATTACTAATCTACAAATTCAATTAATTATTCCAAATATTATCTAAAACATCTGTAAAGTTGCTAAAAATCCTTTAAAAGCAAGTTCCGGGTCATCTTGCTTTTGGTCAATCACTAGATTGTAATAAATATCCATCAAATCTCTCTTAAATCCAACTCTCATCTTTGATTTAACAATATTTGTAACAGTGCTGAAGAATATTTCTTCAGATCTATTTAAATCAATTACTGCATCAATTTCAATATTTTTTAATTTATTTCTTAAACTTTTATTCGGCAAATTTAACCTTGTAATTTGAAACAATGAATATGAAATATATTTATACTTTTCTTTTTCGGGAACCGAATTATATTTATGTTCCGGAAGAAATAGGGTAATATTTTTTTTGTGCACCTGATAATAGCGCAATATATCAAAAGCATTAAAGAATTCTTTCTCATTTTTAGGCATTATTAACAAAATATTATGTGAATTTGTAAGGAATTCATTATAACAGATTGTATTTGCATTCTGTTTCAAATATTTCCTTTTGACAATGAAGTGTGCAATATTTTTTTTTAATTTTTCAAACATCAGTCTTTATCTTCATCATTTCAAGAAACTCATTTTCTGTCAATAGCTTGATACCCAGTTTAGTCGCTTTATCATATTTTGATCCTGGATTCTCGCCTGTGATTACAAACCTTGTATTTTTATTAACAGTAGAATGGATAATACCTCCATTTGCAATTACAATTTCTTTAGCTTTTTCTCTAGACATTGAAGCTAAAGTACCTGTCAAAACAAATGATAAACCGTTAAGCAGCATTGATTCCTTTTCAACCTTCCTCGCAAAATTCAAACCAGCATTTATTAGACGTTTAATAATAATTAAATTTTGGTTATTTGAGAAAAAACTTATTATGCTGTTACTTATACTTGGACCTATTTCATGTATAGCTTCTAAATCTTCTTTTGAAGCATTTAATAGATTTTCAATTGATAAAAATCGTTCTGCAAGTAAAATTGCCGTCCCAGAACCAACATAGCGTATTCCGAGAGCAAATAATACTTTTTCGAATGTTCTTTTTTTACTTTTCTCAATTGATGAAAGAATATTAGCAATGCTTTTTTCACCAAGTCTTTCAATTTTGACCAGTTCAGTTTGTTTATCTTGCAAGAAATAAATATCTGCATAATCGTTAAGAAATTTACGGTCAACTAACAAACTAATTAAAGCTTCGCCTAATCCGTCAATATCCATTGCGCCTCTGGATGCAAAATGAGTTATTCGTCCCTTTATTTGAGCAGGGCAAAAATAATTATCACAATATAAAGCTACTTCTTCTTCAAGTTTTATTAATATTGATTGGCAAATTGGACATTTTTTCGGTGCAATAATTTTTTTAGAATTTTCTGTTCTTTGTTTTAAATCTACATTAACTATTTTTGGTATTACATCTCCTCCTTTTACAAGGAACACATAATCGTTAATTCTTATATCCTTTCTTTTGATTTCATCCGCATTATGTAAAGTTGCCCTGCTAATTGTTGAACCTGCAAGTAACACAGGTTCCAATTCAGCAACAGGTGTAATTGCTCCTGTTCTGCCAACTTGCCATGTAATATCTTTTAATTTTGTTAAAACTTGTTTTGGTTTAAACTTATAAGCAATTGCCCACCTTGGTGATTTTGCGATAGTCCCAAGAATATTCTGCTGATGAAGTAAATTAACTTTAATAACCACACCATCGATTTCGTAGGGTAGTTTTTCGCGTGCAATTTCCCACTCATTACAATAATCTATTACTTCTTTAATGTTTTTACACAATTTAAAATTTTTATTAATTCTAAATCCTAATTCATCTAATAAATTTAAATTGTCGTATTGAGATATCAAATTATCTTTTTCACTATTTAGATAATATATAAATATTTGAAGCTTACGTTTTGCTACTATTCGAGGGTCATGTAATTTTAATGTACCTGCGGCTGAATTACGTGGATTAGCAAATATTTTCTCTTCGTTTTGCTCCCTTTCTTCATTTATTTTCTGAAATGCTTTTAATTCCATATAGACTTCTCCACGTACTTCAACATCCTTAAAATTAATTTTACGTGAAGAAATATTATTAATTGAAAGCGGTACCGAACGAATTGTTTTAATGTTTTCTGTAATATCTTCGCCAAATGAACCATCACCACGAGTGGCGGCAATAGTAAATAAACTATTTATATATTTTAAACTAACCGAAAGGCCATCAATTTTTAATTCACAAACATATTCTATATCTTCATTATTTTGCAAATTATCGTGTACACGTCTATCAAAATCCAAAAGCTCTTCTTCATTATAGGAATTTGATAAACTCAACATAGGTATTTTATGTTGTACAAGTTTGAACTCTTTGGTTAAATCTGAACCGACCCTCTGAGTAGGTGAATCAGGTAAAATGAATTGTGGATAATCTTTTTCTAAAGATAAAAGCTCTTTAAATAATTGATCATATTCATAATCAGTAATATCGGGTTTATTAAGAACATAGTACTTATAATCATGTTCTTTGATTAAATTACTAATTTCTTCAATTTTTCTTCGGGGATTTATTTTCATTCTTTAATTGTATAGATATAGTATGATATCTTATAGAATCAGGAGTTATAAAAATATTTTTCATTTCGCCATATTTGCTGATATTCTGAATAGGTTTATTATTAAGAAATAATTTGACTACTCCCGCATTTCCTAAACTAACACTAAAATTCCTCAAAGCTGCATAGACCATCTTCATATTTGGTTGAATAATTTGTTGATTTTTTAATTTGCCATCAGACGAAACCTTTATCCATACTCTTTCACTTGCAATTAGTGAAAGTTTAAGACTATCATTCAAATTAATATCTGATGATGTTGAATTTTTAGATTTATCATTCGAATTAATTTCATATCTATTTCTATTTGAATCAAAATTCTCATTAACTTGTTTTTCTTGAATGATAGAAGTTGCAGGTTCTTTTATAAATGCGAAATAAATTATTATCAATGTTACAAGTATAACTGAACCCCCCGCATAATAGTTGGTTTTAATGTTTGAAAATTTTTTCTTTTGTTCTTCATTATTTGGCATATTGGAATTTTTGTTTGTCTCATTAATTGTTTCAGGTAAATTTTGAATTTCAGTAATAGGTTTATATTCAGAAGAGTTGATATGTTCAGTTTTACCAGATCTGGCTATATCGAATTTTTGTAGAATTTCTTTTGGATTTAGATCAAGAGTCTGTGCATATTCTTTAATAAATGCTCGAATATATAATTCTGGTAAAATATCATAATTTGCTTCTTCAATTGCTTGTAAAAATTTTAGATCTATTCTTGTTCTTGATGCAATCTGCTGAAGTGTTAAACCTTTTGATTCTCTTTCAGATTTTAATTCTTCTGCAAATTTAATTTTAGGTTCAATTGTCATATTAATATTCTAACTGTTTCTAATTAATTTTGCTGCAAATGATCCATCCAATCCATGAATATGTGGTAATATTTGTATAAATCCATTTTCATTTAATATTTCTCCTGGAACAATATTGCTGATATCAGCAGCCGAAAAATTTGGATTTTTCGATAAAAACTGAACTACTATTTCATCATTTTCTTCCGGTTCAATAGTACAAGTTGAATAAACAATAATTCCACCAACTTTCAGTAATGAAGCACCTTTATTTAGTAAGTCTCGCTGTATAATAGCAATTTTTCTTATTTCTCCCAAATTTCGCTTCCATTTAATATCAGGTTTTTTTGTCAGAGTCCCTAGTCCGGAGCATGGTGCGTCTAAAAGTACACGGTCAAAACCAACTGGGTCATTAAAATCATTAGAGTCAATAGCAATTGTTTTTACATTCGTTACTTTTAATCGAGTTAAATTTTTAATTAATATTTTCAGCCTGCTCTCAAACCTATCAAGTGCAACTATTTCTCCAGTATTTTGCATGATTTCAGATATAAATGCCGTTTTCCCTCCTGGTGCAGCACATAAATCCAATACCCTCATTCCAGGTTTTGCATCTAGAAGTTTTATAGAAAATCCGGTACTCTCGTCCTGAACCGAAAAATATCCTTTATGGAAATACTCCCAATCGGTAACATTTGATAAAGAGGTCATGCGAATAAATTCAGGAAGATATTTACCAGCACAATGTTTCAAACCTACCGAGTTAAGTAATGATTCAATTTCTTCTGAATTTGTTACTAGATTATTAATACGGAGAGTAAGAAAAGGTTTATTGTTGTTGGCAATTAATAACTTCTCAGTTTCTTCATTACCATACCTATTTATCCATCTTTTGACTAGCCAGGAAGGATGTGAATAATATGCAGAAAAATACGTGATTATATCATCTGAAGGTTCAGGATATCTAATTGTATCTTTATTTCTAATGATATTTCGGAGCACCGCATTAGTCAAATCGGCTGATTTTTGTCCTTGAAGTTTTTTCACAAAATCAACAGCTTCATTAACTGCGGCATAATCAGGCACCTTATCTAAAAATAATATTTGATAAAGGGCTACACGCATGGCATTTTTAACATTAGGAATACACTTTGAAAATTGCCCTTTATAAAATCCATTTAAGATCCAATCAATTCTGCCAAGCCATCGTGTAACACCATGAACAATTTCAAAAAGTAATGCTTTGTCAGGTCCGGAAAATTTTGAATTTTTTATTTCTACGTCTAGCAGTTTTTCAAGATAAGCATCTGTTCTATCAATTCGATTTAGAATTTTTACAGCATGCCCCCTAACACCCTGATAAAGATTCATGCCTTCAAGTTCAGATTCAATTTTTTCTTCCATATCATGCAATATTTTAAGGTTCTATTTATTATTTAAAAAACAAAAGGGCTGCTGAAACAGCCCATTAAATAAAGACAACTAAAATGCTACTATGCTTTTTTAGTAGCGTATTTTCTCTTAAATCTTTCAACTCTACCAGTAGAGTCAACTAACTTTTGCTTACCGGTAAAAAAAGGATGACAGTTAGCACAAAGTTCAATCTTAATACTACTTACTGTTGAACGTGTTACGAATGTATTTCCACAAACACATGTAACTTCACATTTTTGATAGTTTGGATGAATACCTGTTTTCATTATTAATCATATCCCTTAATTTATTCAACACAAATTTAGCTATGAGTACTCAAATAACCAAATAAATCAATTATGTATGCTCATTTTAGAGCTTTTTTCAAAGAATCGGCTCTTTTAATCGAATCAACTATAGCTCTATATTTCTTAAGTGTTTTCTGATCTAACTTTTGTGATTCAATTAAACCGGAAAGATTTGTTGCTTCCCCTCCTTCTCTAACAATATTGCCTCGTTTAAGGTCATCTTTCTGAGCATTGTGACCCGAAATATATTCGTCCAGTACAATTGGTTTTCTGATTGTTGAAGGGTCATTCTTTTGCAAATCCACACTTGAATTGTCTGGTTTTAGAGCTTTCTGGTTAACTTCATCTTTTTTAACTGATCTTTGATTATCAGTAATTTTTTGATCAATTAATTTTTTATTAATATTAGTTGAGTTATTAACCATAGGTAGTGTTTCATTCTTATTGGCCAGTGTACTAACCGATTTTATTTCCTTGTTTTGTTGTGAAAAGAAAATTAAAAACACTATGACCAATGAAACTATCGTTGCAGAAGGAGCAAAGAATTTAATCCAATTAAAGCGCAATTCTTCTTTAATTGATGGACTAAAATTCTTATTTTGAATCTTAGTCATAAGATTATATTCGAAATTATCAGGTGCTTTAATTTTTGGTAAATTCTTTAGATCCTTTAACATTTCTGATTGTTCATTATTATCGTAAGATTTACTCATAGGCTACTCTCTATAAATATTTTTTAATAGTTTTTGTAAATATGCACGGCCTCGATTAATACGAGATTTAACCGTACCAATTGCCAATCCAGTAATTTCAGAAATTTCTTCATAAGATAAATCCTGAATATCTCTTAAAATCACAACTTCTCTATATACAGGTTTAACTTTTAACAATGCTTTTTGAATTATTACATTTTTGATTTCACCGTCAGTCGCTTTATCAGGCGCCAAAAAAGATTTATCTTCAATTTGTAATGATTTCTCATCATCATTATTATGTATGGATAATATATTCCTTCGTCTACGGCGTTTTAATTCATTTTTTGCAAGATTCCCTGCGATTGTATAGATCCAGGTTGAAAATTTCGCAAAAGATTTGTAAGAATCTTTGTTAAGATAAAATTTTATCATAGTTTGCTGTACAATATCCGTACAAACATCTCTATCACCTACAAATCTGTAAACAAAGTTCATTAACGGATCTTTATACCTTTTAACTAAAATTTCAAATGCTTCCAGAGTATTGTTGTCCTGGAACTCCTTTATTAATTCCTCATCTTTTACTTCATTTTGAATATTTGTCAACGAGTATTATACCTATCAATATTTGAGATTGTTTCTGATTTTTGAGTCAATTTTACTTAATAGCAAAAGTAAATGCAAATAATAATTTATTTAATACTCTGAAAAAACTGATTCTCCTAGCATCCCGCTAATTAATAAAGATATTATTGATTTGGGGTCTGAAATGCCTGTCTTCACTGCCAAATCCGCCTTTAACAGAGCTCTTGAGGAATTAAGTAACTTTTCATCCGACATTAAAAAAGTTGCCTTTTTACAATTCATATAATATCCGTAGCTGATTCCAGCAAGTTTTGGAGCTTCATAATCGGATATATGAGATTTAATAAATTCTGTAATTTGAGCAATACTTAAAACAAATTTTGCAAGCATATTTATAATAAAAACAATCTCTACCCCTGCATCAAGGAGATTAAACGCGATTTTTAGTGCTTTCTTCTTTTCACCAAGCCCTAATGCACCTTGAAGTTCAAAAATAGAATATTCTTTAGTTATAGAAGAAATATTTAGGATATCATCATAACTAATATCCTCTCTTATACCCAAATAATTAAGCATTTTTTGAAGCTGAATCTCCAATAATGCTTTGTTTTCACCAACAATTTCTATCATTGCCTGTGCATTGTCCGGAGATAAATTCATTCCCATCTTTTTTGATTTTTTCACTGCCCATTCAACCAATTCTGCGCCGGATGCTATTCGAGCTTCGAATAAATATCCATATTCCATTAACTTTAGGTATGGCTCTTTTGAAATATCGGTAATTTTACTTTGTTGAATAATTATTAAGATTGTGAATTCAGGAGGATTTTCAATATATGTCTTTAATTCTTTTTTGTCGTTTATTTTATCAAAATTTTTAAGAATAATTAATTTTTTGCCGCCTCCCAAAGGAAATGCGAATGCAAGGTCTAAAATTTGTGAGAGATATTGATTTTTCTCGGCATTAATAACTTCTTTGTCGAAATCAGAAAGAATTTGTGATGCAATACTTTTTTCAACAGTTTTAACGGCTATATCTATGGAATAATTATCTTCTCCGCAGAATAAATAAATCGGAAGATATTTTCCTTCAGACAGATATTTGGAAACTTCTACAATTGATTGGATTATCGGTTTCTTTGCCATCGGTCCTATAAATTATCAGTATATATGTTTTTCAATAATAACTTTCTGCATAACTACTTTTTCAATTGGTCTGTCCATTTCACCTGTCTTTACATTTGAAATCGCATAAATTACATCCATTCCGTCTGTTACTTTACCAAAAATAGTATGCATTCCATCCAGATGTAAAGCAGCTGCTGTAGTTATAAAAAACTGACTCGTATTAGAAGCAGGTCCTCTATTGGCCATCGAAACTACTCCCGGTTCATTATGAAGCAGTTTAGGAGAAAATTCATCTTCAAACTCTTTACCATAGATACTTCTACCTCCTTGACCGGTTCCAGTTGAATCTCCAGTTTGAACCATAAAATCCTTAATAACACGATGGAAAATCAAACCGTCATAATAGCCCTGAATCGCAAGACCAACAAAATTTTTTACAGTTTTTGGTGCATCTTGATTATACAACTCAATTTCAAATAATCCCAAACTGGTTTCTATTTTTGCAACAAGAATCTCATTGTTTTTTAAGGTAACAATTTTATCTAGTGAAACTCCCTTCTTGAATTCATCATTAATAGAAATAGTTTGATAGTTTTTACCACATGAAATTAAACTAAATGTAATAAGTGCTACTAATATTACATACTTCAAAACCATTTTCATTCTCCTTATGGCTGAATAATTCCGAAATAAAGCAATGCAAGAATCAAAACTCCTATGATAATTCTATAAACAATAAAAACAAATGTAGTATTTTTTTTAAGGAAGCGAAGCAGCAATCCTATCGATAAATAACCAACTATTGCCGCGGCAAGGGTGCCTAACGCTAAATTCAAAGCTCCTTGAGTATTTATATATTTCAATGACTCATAAAATTCAAGCAATCCGCTAGCGGCAACTGCCGGGATACTCATTAAAAATGAAAACCGAGCAGCAGTTTCCCGGGTAAACCCAAGAAATATACCGCCCGTAATTGTCGTTCCGGAACGGGAAGATCCAGGAATTAAAGCAAAACATTGAGCAATTCCTACTATTAGTGCATCATACCATTTAAGGTTTTTCAACTCCCGATTAAATTTGCCTGTTTTTTCCGCAACCGCGAGAATTATTGCAAGTACTATCAAACTAATAGCTATTACATACAGATTCTTGGTGAATACTCCTTCAATTTTATGTTTAAATACAAGACCAACTATTGCTACCGGCAAAGTTGCAATAATAAGGAACCAACCCATCATTGAATTTGTAGATTGTTCTTTTATTTTCTTCCTCGAAAAAATATTTTCCTTAAAGAAATCATGCGCAATTAATAATATATCCTTCCAAAAATAGACAATTACTGCCATCAATGTCCCTAGTTGAATAACAGCTATAAAAGCAGTCCATCGTTCCGGATTGTCTGATGAAATTAAATTCATCAATTTTCCAGATAGGGTCAGATGACCTGTACTGCTTATTGGAAGGAATTCGGTAATCCCTTGAACAATTCCGAGAAAAATTGCTTGTATTGCACTCACTATTCACCTCATAATATAAATGTTATACCGAAATATATTCCAACTGATACGGAGTTCAAATTTACGTTTTCACCAGTGGCATAATTAATTAAATTTTGGCTTGAATTGGTTAATTTACCAGTAATATCATACCTAACATTGACCCCGATCAAAGCATAAAAATTATCACTTAGCTTTGTATTTACTTCACTTTTAAGTAAAAAACCCGCTCCGGTTGCTGTATATTTTGTTTCAGAGTATACCGTTTCAGATAATGAGACATAACGATATCCTACACCGCCACCAAATTTAAATTGATATCCTATCCCTGATAATATATAATATGCAAGTAATGAAGGCCGCTGCAAATTATATGATAATTGATAAGATCCTCCAGAAGTATAAGAACTGTTATATGAATCTATCTGAAAATTATATTCAATTCCAATTGCAAAACTTGAGTTTAATTTATAATCTGCCTCTCCGGTAAAACAAACAGAACTTTTGAATGATGGCAATTGATCTGCTGGTGTAAATGCATGATTAAAATTGATATAATCACGATACGAAGGAGCAGATTTAAAATCCAGTCCCATACCTATTGACAAATCCCATTGAGCATAAATATTATTCAACCCTGAAAATATTAAAAGTAAAATTATAATTCTTTTCATTTATCACCATTTTTTGAATAAAAGACAGAGAATATATTTTCATTTCTCAGCCCTTTTCTTTTTCTTTGCCAGTTTATCAAATAAATAATAATAATAGAAGATAGTATAAAAAGGAGATATGAAATTAAATGGGTATAAATTGCATAAGCAGCGCTGGCTTCATAACTAAAAGCGAAAAGCTGAGTTAATGCAAATATTGAAATTAGGTGATATGATCCTGTACCACCAGGTGTTGGGATCATTACACCAAATGCACTGATTGTCATTACAACCCAGGACATTCCATAAGTGATTGTGCTAATTTTTTCCATACCCAGCATATAAAAACCTACATAAGCATCGGCGGCATATAATCCAAGCATCAAAGCTGTTAAAAAAAATATTGAGATTATATTCCTAAAACCGGTTATGCTTGATAATCCTACAATCAGAGTCTCAAATATATATTTTAATTTCTGCGCAAAATTAATACTAATTTTCCCGGCAATACGTAAAATCGTATCATTAAATTTACCTTTATGACGTATAATAAGACTCAGAAATAATATTAAAATAAATAATAAAGCAAACCCGGAGATCAAAGATGTTTTTAACCATAATACTTTACTATATAAGTTGCCTGAATAAATATAAACACCTATCAAAGATGCAAGAGCAAAAGCAAAAACATCTATGATCCTTTCAATTACAATTGTTCCGATTACCGTTGTGCGTGAAATATTTTCCCATTTCCCTAAAAACAATCCGCGATAAAGTTCGCCCAATCGAGGTATAATACAGCTTACACCATAGCTAACCATTACTGATCCGAATAAATGAATTATTGATACATCTTTTTTTATAGAATTAATCATAAACTTCCATCTTATTGCTCTGACAAAATGTGAGCCAAAAAAGATAAATATATATAAACCTACAAAAGGAATCGAAGAGTGAGATATTATATCTAAAGATTTTTTTAAATCAACGTTTTTTAGGGCGATATAAAGGAAAACAAATGTTATAACAACTGTTAAGAAATAACCTGCCGCTTTCCTAAAAAGTGTATTTTTTTTATTTGAGATCAATAATTTGAATCCCTTTTGGAGGGCTAAAAGTGAATTTGGAATCGGGTAAATCTATATTATATTTTATATCAGTAAATTGAAATACGTATTGGATTTCACTTTGATCGGTGATTTCTAATTTAGAAATCATTCCGTCAGAACTAACAAATATTCTTGCTTTTTTAAATTGCAGCTTTTGATTATTCGGAATTAACTCTAAAAGATCTTCTCCACTTTTAATACTTTTGTCTTTAATCAATTTCATATCGCACATCTTAGGATAATCAAAAATAAACCTTTCTAAAGAAAATGATGAAGGATCATTTTCAAGATTACTTATTACGGCACGATTAGAACTTTTATTGTAATTCCAAATTGTTTCCCCATCACTAATGATGTTGGCCGCATTAAGCTCAACATTAAATCTATTTTTCTTTTTATAATAAAATTTACCTGTTACTTTATTACTAGTCTTATCTTGCTTATTAATACATGTTTGACTAAAACTTGCCGAAAAATTATTAATCGTATTAAATTTATTCTGAACCTTAGTTAAAATATCTGAAGCAGACTGCGCATTTAACGCCGAGGTAAGAATTAAACAAAAGAGAAGTCTAATTTTCATTACAGTGATCTCAAAATTGTTTCAAGTTGTTCTTCATTTTCAACAATAACTTCTCTGGCTTTACTCCCTTCCGACGGTCCGACTATGCCTGCTTGTTCCATTTGATCTACAATTCTAGCAGCTCTTGAATAACCAAGTTTTAACCTTCTTTGTAAGAGAGAAACTGAACCTTGCTGATGACGCACAACTACCCTGGCAGCTTCTTCAAACATTGGATCAAGATCATTTAAAAAATCTCCCGAGGATTCTTTTCTCTTGTCATATAATGATGGAAGGAAATATCTTTTCGAAAAACCTTTTTGCGCATAAATAAAATTTGTTATTTTTTCAACTTCCTCTGTAGAAATAAATGCATTTTGTATTCTAATGGGTTTTGGAAGACCACCGGGTAGGAACAGCATATCTCCCTGTCCTAACAATTGTTCGGCACCATTCATATCAAGAATTGTCCGGGAATCAATTTTTGTTGCTACCTGATAAGCCATTCTTGCACTGAAATTAGCTTTAATTACACCAGTAATGACATTAACAGACGGACGTTGGGTTGCCAGGATTAAATGTATTCCAACGGCGCGTGCCAGCTGAGCAAGTCTTGCAATTGGCTCTTCTACTTCTTTACCCGAAGTAATCATCAAATCTGCCAATTCATCAATTACAATTACAATGTAGGGCAATTTAAAATGTTTCATTTCATCTGTATCTTTTGGCCGGGATTTAGGGTTCAATACTTTCTTATTATAATCTACTATGTTGCGAACTCCAATCTTTGCAAGCTTGTCATAACGTTTTTCCATCTCATATTCAACTGCTTTTAAAGCAAGTAAAGCATTTGAGGGGTTTGTTATAATTTCTTCTTCCAAATCCGGTGAAACAGCAAGAAAATGCTTATTTAATTTCTTGTAAAATGATAATTCTATTTTTTTGGGGTCAATAATTACAAATTTAATATCCGAAGGATGTTTAGCAAAAATAAGACTATTCAAGATCATATTGATTCCAACACTCTTACCTGATCCTGTTGAACCGGCAATCAGCATATGAGGCATTTTCGCAAGATCAGTTATGTAAACATCTCCTGAAATAGTCTTACCAAGAGCTAGAGGAAGTTCATCTTTAGATTCTCTAATTTTCTTAAGTACTGAACTCGCTCTAACTATTTTTGAATGAGCATTTGGGATTTCAACACCAATAGCACTTTTACCCGGAATAGGAGCAATAATTCTAATTCCACGCGCAGCCAATGCAAGAGCAATATCATGTTCTAAACTTACAATTCTACTTATTTTTACACCTGGAGCAGGCACAATTTCATATAACGTAACAACCGGGCCGGGTGTAACTGTAATATCATCTATCTTAATATCAAATAGCGCCAATTTATCCTTAAGGAGCGCAGCATTTTTCTTCAACTCATTTTCATTAATTTTTATTTCCTCATCATCAGGAGGAATTAATAAGTCAAGAGTGGGTTGTTTATAGTCAATATTTTCATCCCATTGATCAGGCAATTCCGCTTCGATATTTTTATCAATTGCCGGGATTATATCATCATCGGCCGACTTTGGGTCGGTCTTTTTATTTTTTTTCGGTTCAGTATTAGTTTCAGTTTGTTTAGCTATTATTTTTTCCGGTTGATCTTTTTTTACAATGGTAATCTTTGTATCCGGAATGTCATCATTGTCTATTTCAGGTTCATCGGAAGATTTAAACAACGATTTAATTTTACTTTCTTTTCCTAATTTTTTAATCTTTGAAAGATTATCAGAAGTTAAGTCTTCATCAGGCAAATTAACTTTTAATTTTACCTCTGCATCCTCTCTTTCTCCAAACAATTTTTGGAAATATTCCAATAACGAATGTAATTTTAAATCAAAAGCAATTAATGAAACTATTAACATTGCCGCCCCAAGAAATATAATACTCCCCAAACCGCCGAGTAATCTGCTTAGTATAGTTCCCAGAAATAATCCAACTTTACCATAAAGTTCTGAATAATTAGCAAAGAGAGAGATTTCCGGTGTAAATCTTAGCATGCCAAAAAAGGTAGATAAAAGAAGACCCATGACAACAAGAAAGTTCGAAAAATAAATTACTTCCTTATAATCCTGTTTCTTTTTTGCGATAGAATACCCCCAAATAAAAATAATCACTGGAAAGACAATTGAAAAATATCCAATAACATTGTTAATGAAGAAATGGGATACATATGCACCGGAGATACCAAGCCAATTATGGGTCGTAGAAGCTCTGATTAAGATTTCGGAATTTTGTCTAATAAAGTCTATGAATTCTCGAAAGGTAAACGCAAAAGAAGATTCATCGTATTGGGAGTAAGAAAGAATGCTTAAGAAAATAAGTAGAGCTATTACAATTAGAATAATACCAAGTAATCTTTTTTTCTTCTCCGGAGATATAATAAAATACTTTTCTCTTGGTAAAGAAGAATTTTCTTTTGGCTTAATTTTCTTCGGCATACTAAGATATTTTTAAATCATTTATATTATTCTGCGCAATTTCAGTTTCCATTTTTCTAATAGAACCGGAAGTATAATAAGGGATCAGATCTGTATTCCCATATTGCGCGCACTCTTTTATATCATGAGCAAAACCGTTTTCAATTAGCAATTTCCCATGTTCTGTCTCTTTCAACATTTTAGTAATATTCTTTCCTAATGATTTATTTAATACCAAGCTTGCTCTTCCGCAATCGCTAATCTCAATATTTTCGTTCATCTTTAAAATTTCACTTAACAATCTGCCTGCGCAAATTGCATCTTCCATATTAAAATTCCCATTTTCCCCTGAACAGATTATTTCAACATCTTTATTTAGAGCAATAATATGATTTGCAATAGCCGGTAAATTATGGAAACAGCAAATAAACAGATTCTCTGAAAATTTCGCCTTAACTATTGCTTTGGATCCGTTTGTTGTATATAAAATTATAGACTTTCCTGCAACAATATCCGGGGTATATTCCAAGGGTGAATTACCAAGATTAAATCCTTCAACTTTCTTAGTATTTCTTTCTCCTCCAAGAATAGTTTGCCCGCCAAAAGCATTGCCTGAAACTTTCATTGCAAAATCAACCGTGCTTACCGGAACAATTTCCCGAGCGCCGTTTTTAAGTGCCGAAACAATAACTGTGGTTGCCCGTAAAACGTCAATAACAACAGATGTTTTCCCTGTAAAATAAAGATCATCTAATTGCTGACTTGAATAATGTACATTAATTTTCATATTAATTTTTCACAAATGGAAGTTTAGTAATTACAGCCGGAATTTCCCTGCCTCTTATTATAAAATTGATTCTTGTTCCCTCTTTGGCAAATTCCGATTCAATGTAGCCAAGGGCTATTGCCTTCTCCAATATTGGACTAACTGTCCCGCTTGTTATTTTTCCTACAACCACGCCATCAACGGATAAATCATAACCATGACGAGGAAAAGCTTTTTCATCAGATATCATGGGTACTAATTTTCTAAATAATCCGGTTTCTTTTATTTTAATTAAAGCATCTTTCCCAATAAACTCGTTCTTTTTCAATTTTGTAATCCATCCTAGACCGGCTTCAATTGTATTGGTGGTTTGATCAATATCGTTGCCATAAAGACAATATCCCATCTCCAATCTTAATGAATCACGTGCTCCTAAACCTATTGGCTGTAAATTAAATTTTTCTCCGGCTTCGAACAATTTATTCCAGATATTTTCTGCAACAGATTCGTTGCCTTTGAAATATAATTCGTAACCAAGCTCCCCTGTATATCCCGTCCGAGAAAGAATTATTTCAGTATTATCATATTTTATTAATGTGAAATGATAGTATTCTAAATCGATTGTTTCTCCTAACATATCTTGAATTACTTTTTGGGAATTCGGGCCTTGAACCGCAAGTAATGAATAATCATCACTTTCGTCTATAATATCAACATTAAAATGGTTATTTTCAATCATCCACTGATAATCTTTATCTTTATTTGAAGCATTAACAACAAGCATAAATTTCTTTTCATTGATTCTATAAACCAGAAGATCATCAACTATTCCTCCGTCCTTATAACACATTGCCGAATATTGCACTCTTCCGTCAATCAATAATGAAGCATCATTTACAGTAATATACTGTACATAATCCAAAGCTCTATCGCCGTTAATAAAAATCTCACCCATATGCGAAACGTCAAAAATACCTACGGAATTTCTAACAGATTTATGTTCGGATATTATAGACGTATATTGAACCGGCATTTTAAAACCTGCAAATTCAACAATTTTAGCGCCCAGTCTTTCATGGACAGAGTATAGTCTTGTTTTTTTCATTTTTATTTTTGA
>Ga0182027_10003189_pt1 | contig 26193 bp, 23 predicted proteins | sample 712E1DmetaG_FD_121300 | JGI IMG/M metagenome (GOLD analysis project Ga0182027, IMG submission 121300) | Permafrost microbial communities from Stordalen Mire, Sweden - 712E1D metaG (Illumina Assembly) | ecosystem: Environmental > Terrestrial > Soil > Wetlands > Permafrost | place: Sweden...
AGAGCAGCCGAGGCGGACGAAAGATCGTTATATGTCACGATATCATCTGAGTTCACGCTGTACTTCTTGGCGATCTTGGCCAGCGAATCGCCGGAGACTGCCGTATACAAGACGCCGGTGACCGGCAGGATGACGAGCGACTGTCCCGGCTTGAGAGTGTTCCCGGGAAGATGATTGGCTTGTTTGATCGTGTCCATGGAGATATCGAACATCACGGCGATACCGGAAAGAGTGTCGTCGCTCTGCACTACGTAAGTGCTGATCGACGTGTTGGGCGGCTCGATATTCGAAAAGTCGCTGGCCGCCGCCATGTCTGGGGAGAGAACAGTGTCATCGTCGATCGGAACAGTCGTAGACGAAGTTCCGGCATAAGCGAGAAGAATCAGATTCGCCGGGTAAGACGGCAATAAGATGTTCTGCGAGTTGACGCCCGCGCCGGCCGGAAATGATTTGGTCATAGCGGAGACCTGCTTGCCGCTGACCCATGTCCCGCTAAAAGAAAAAAGACCGCCTCCGTCAGTGGTCTTCGCGAATGCGACCAGGAATATGGACATGGCCAAGATGAATACCCCTAACGGCATCAGCCGCTTGAGACGCCTAGAATATTGATTTTTGTCGGTCTGGTTCTGTTGCATGATGGACATTCCCATCCTGACCTTCTTCCGCAACTTCCGCCCAAGCGTTCCGTGATCCTTTCCTATGAAATAATGGCCCTGTAGAGCCACATTGGCACATTCATGGGATGGATGTGTGCCTGTAGACTATCAGTACGAGCGGCAATGTCAACCTCCTCTGTGCACAACATGTTTATGGTAGTATCAGTCGCATGCCTGACCTGAATGAAGAGCAAAAGAGGGCAGTGAATACGACCGAAGGGCCGGTTTTGATCGTGGCCGGCGCCGGCTCGGGCAAGACTCGCGTGATCACCCATCGCATCATGCACCTCGTCAAAAAAGGCGTCCCGCCGCACGAGATCCTGGCCATCACTTTCACTAACAAAGCCGCCAAGGAGATGCGTGACAGGGTCATGGCGCTCTTGACCGAGGACCGTGCGCTCAATCGTCCGGTCTCCGCCGAATGGCAATCCGACAAACCGTTCGTCTCGACCTTCCACGCGCTCGGCGTCTATGTGATCCGCGAGAATGCGAGCCTGCTCGGCTTGACCCGGCACTTCACGATCTATGACCGAGCCGATTCCAAGCGCGCCATCAAGGAAGCGATGCTCGCTACGGGCACTGACCCGAAAAAATACGACCCGGGTCTGTTCCTGAACCTGATCAGCAAGTCCAAAGGTGAGGGCATGCGCGCGGAACGGTTCCGGGAAGGTGCCAAAAGCTTCATGGACGAGCTCGTCGCCGCGGCTTGGGAGAAATATGACTCCATCCTCGCCGCCGACAAGGCAGTAGACTTCGACGATCTGCTCTTGAAGACCGCTGAACTTCTCGAAAAGCCGGAGATCCGCGCGCATTACGCCAAAGTCTGGAAGTATATCCACGTCGACGAGTACCAAGACACGAATCGCGTACAGTATCAGATCACCAACCGCCTGGCCGAAGCCCATCGCAACCTCTGCGTGGTCGGCGATGCGGACCAGAACATCTACAGCTGGCGCGGTGCGACCATCGAGAACATTCTGCACTTTGAGAAAGATTATCCGGAGGCGGCCGTGATCACGCTCGAGCAGAATTATCGCTCGACCAAGACCATCCTCGAAGCCGCCAACGCGGTCATCGAACGGAACGTCATGCGCAAGAAGAAAACGCTCTTCACCGACAATCCGGTCGGGGAAAAAATAGCCCTGTTGAGCTCATATAACGAAAATGAGGAGGCACGAGCTATCGCCGACTTGGCGCGCGATCTGGTCGACTCCGGCACGTCTCCCCGCGAGATCGCCGTCCTCTACCGCACCAACTTCCAGTCGCGCGTCTTGGAGGAGGCCTTTATCAAGAAGAACATCCCATACCAGTTGATCGGCGTGCGCTTCTTCGAGCGCAAGGAGGTCAAGGACACGCTTTCATATATCCGCGCCGCCCTTAATATCGCCTCCGAGAAGGGCGACGCGTTCCCGGCCGGCGGATTCGCGGACATCGCCCGAGTCTTGAACGTCCCGCCGCGCGGCATCGGTAAAGTCTCGCTCGCGAAGATCGTCGGCGGCGCTTCCGAGTCGCTTCCGGAGGCCATGCGCGCGAAGCTCGCGGATTTCCGGCACCTCCTCCGTGACATGCGCGCCGAGATCATGGAAAAGAAGCCCTCCGAGTCCGTGAAATTCGTGATCCGCGAGTCCGGCATCGAAGCCATGTTCATGCACGGCGCCGAAGAAGACGAGGAGCGCCTGTTCAACGTCCGCGAATTGGTCTCGGTCGCCGCGCAGTACGATCACCTCACGCCGGAAGAGGGCATCGAGATGTTCCTCGAGAACGCCGCGCTCGCCTCCGACCAGGACGAGCTCAAAGAAGACAAGGATGCCGTCCGCTTGATGACCGTGCATGCATCCAAAGGACTCGAATTCGATCAGGTCTTCATCGCCGGACTGGAGCAAGACCTTTTTCCGCTGAAGCATATCGACGATGACGAGATGGACGCCGGCCAAGAAGAGGAGGAGCGCCGCCTTTTCTATGTCGCTCTGACTCGCGCCCGCAAGAAAGTGCATTTGAGCTATGCTCTGATACGAAACATCTACGGCACGGAGCGTATCAACACACCGTCAGAGTTCATCGAGGACATCGAGGCGAATCTGATCGAGGAGCCGGTATCGAGCAAGCCGACCGGGGTAAAAGCTATATTCATTGATTTCTAAAAAAACCAAAATACCATGCAATTACTGGCTAAAAAATCGCTCGGGCAACATTTCCTGAACTCTCCGTCTGTATTGGCAAAGATTGTGGAAGCGGCGCACATTTCGGCTGATGAGACTATTCTCGAGATCGGCCCAGGCACCGGAGTCCTAACCAACGCTCTCCTCAAGACTGGCGCGCGAGTAATCGCTGTCGAGAAAGACGATCGGGCTATTGACCTCCTGAAGCAAAGGTTCTCTAACGAGCTTGCCACAGGAAAATTCGTCTTGCATCGCGCGGACATACTGGAAACGGACCGCGCAAGCTTCGGATTGAAGAATGGCGGGTACGCAGTCGTCGCCAACATCCCATATTACATCACCGGTGCGATCTTAGAATCATTCCTCGAATATAAACCCAGACCGAACCGCATGATCCTCCTCGTCCAGAAGGAAGTAGCCGAGCGCATCGTCGCTCGCGACGGTAAAGAGAGCATCCTTTCCATCTCCGTGAAAGCTTTCGGCACACCGAAAATCATCGCCGCGGTCCCTCGCGGCGCATTCACGCCACCCCCGAATGTCGACTCGGCCATTCTGGCTATCGAAAACATCTCTGATATCGGTTTCAAGAAAAAGGATGTCCCAATAAAGAGATTCTTCGAAGTGTTGAAAACCGGATTCGCGCACAAAAGGAAATTTGCTTTGCGAAACCTTGAGTCCGTCTTCACCGACAAAGGATCGGCATTGAAGGCCTGGGGTAATGCAGGCTTGAACGAAAAAGCTCGCGCCGAAGACCTGACCTTGGACCAATGGTTCGACATCTCCTCGCGCTCTTAGCTGGATTTTTTCGTGATACAATCACGCCATGAAATGGAAGAGTCTGACATATATCCTGATATTTTCTCTAGTCATGATAATCGGTTATTGCCAAAGCCGAGCCGCGGTCAATACCTTTTTCAGGAATCTTAGCGTCGGCATGAGCGGCCAGGACGTGCTCCAGCTCCAACAGATCCTCAATCGATATCCGGATACTCAAGTTGCGCTCACCGGCCCGGGCTCACCCGGCCAGGAAACGGCCTATTTTGGGCCTAGAACCGCTCAAGCCGTCGTCCGATTCCAGGAAAAATACAGCTCGGAAGTTCTCGCACCAGCCGGCCTTTCTTCCGGAACTGGATATGTCGGATCATTCACGATCAGAAAGTTGTTGGCTTTAGTACCATTTCCGGTATCGACCTGGCGCTCATCATTAGCAACATCAACGACAAGCGTGGTCACGAACCTAACGACAACAGCTTCGAGCCAACCATATACAGCGAGCGGCACGACAGCATCGATATCCAACGGGGTGATTCCCCAATCGATGGCTTTCACCGTCATAGACCCAAGGAGTGTGCAGATCTTCGGGCTCTCGCACATGAATATACGCCCGGGGGATTTGCTCTCCATCACCGGTTACGGCTTCGATCCCTATACCGTCATACATTTCGGGCCGAGCGACAGCATAAACTTCAACGCCACCTCAACGAGCAACATGACGGCCGCCGTCCCTAACCTCTTGTACGGAAAATATGAGGTCTGGGCTTCGAATAGCCGCGGCACATCACAAAAAACCGCGAAATTCTATATCCAAGCCGGATACACTACCGACAGTCGCCCGATGATTACATCTGTTTCTCCCGTGAACACGACCCTCGACAGTACGATCACCGTGACCGCGGACGGGTTGAGCCCGTCAGGCAACACGATATATTCGAACTTGGGGATCATTAACAACATATCGTCATCAGACGACCGCACGATCTCGTTCAAAGTTGCCGACTTGCCGAATGTAAGCCTGTTCTTCCAGAACGCCGCAACGCTTAAATTCCCGCTATCATTCAGCGTCGGCACGCAAAACGGTATAAGCCTCGACTACGGCTATTCTGTTATAATGAGATGACAATGACACGAAATTTCTTCTTGGTGATGTCGGCCGTATTTTTGGGGATGATCTTCCCGCTTAAGGCGTTGGCCTATGGCGCGATGGCTGATGGCGGCATGTTGCAGGGAGAGTCTACCGAATGCACTTGTAGTGCCGGAGAAACTATCAGGGTTAACAGCTATGTCGACAACAGTAGCCATATCTACCTCTGGAGCTATATCACTACCATGCTCTATGAGAATTACGGCGTCGCAGAATCAGGCAACTATTTCCTGGCTACCTTGACCCCCGCCGCGACATGCTTGGTCATCGAAGGGGAGGAGTGTGACACCCAAGATAACCCTGAAGGCGTGTTCACGCAGATCGGCACATCGTTCAACACTGACAAAAACAGTTTCATGGCCCTGTTTAAGGAGCTGCCGCTAGTGCCGGAGATGACGAAGGCTTTCTCAGAAGCTATCCCGAATATGGCTTTGTCCTCGCCGAAGTCTTAAAACCGTCTCAAGGCGTAGCCCTCTCCAAAAGCTTGATAATGTGAATAACCTTGCAACTATAATAGCGCCGTATTTGCTATAATTTCCTCAGCCTTATGGCCGCTTACCCGCGCAAGCAGACAGTCGTGATCTTCCTCCTATGCGCCTTTGCCGTCGGCGGAGCGGCTACCTATGTGTTCGGCCAAGATTCAGGCGCGCAGACCGTTGCGGAGTCTCTGTCTACAACGAATGATGCGCAACAAGCAGGCCAGCCTGTCCTTCCGACAGACACCGACTGGCAGAAGCAATTTCTGACAGCTAGCGGCGCTTCGAGCACTCTCGCAGCGAGCGGAAAACCCAAGACTGATATACAAAAACTGACTCCGGTAGACGTGCTCGGCCAGAATTTCCTCGCTGAATACATGTCTCTCAAACAATCCGGACTGACTTCCGATCCTGCCGCCGTGGCAAGCGCGGTGGATCAGATAATCTCTCAAGGAGCGGCGGCCGTAACGGCCCCGAAGACGTACGCGGCAAAAGACATCATCGCAACGGCTGATACTGCCGCGACAAGGCTGACATATACAGGCATCATCGACGATATATATCGTTCTTACTCCTCTCAACCCGACGAAGCTGACATTGCCGCACAGGCGTTCGAGAACAGCGACATGAGCGATCTGTCAAGACTCGACCCGATCATCACCACATACCAGAAGATGATCGGCCGCCTAGTTTCCACACCCGTACCTCAGCCGCTCATCGGCTACCATCTGGACCTGCTCAACGGCTTCAACTACCTACTGTATAGCACTATAGCCTTCCGCAACGCAGATAAAGATTCCCTTACCGCGCTTTCCGCCGCTCGCATAGACGCTATCGGCACTCAGAACATCGGGACCGCGCTCTCCGAGATCAAGGCGTCTTTGGCGACTATGGGCATGACTGTTAACTTTTGAAACCCATGAGAAACATCTTTAACGCAACAACCGTAGCAATCTCATTAATCATTCTCTTGGGATTGGCTTTGATGGCCCCGACCCCAGTTCAAGCACAGTCAGCTATAGGATCCGCAGCGTCGTGCGCTATGGGATCCGCTATCTCTGCCGCTATCACAAGCGCCCTTAGCAGCGCAGTCAGTTCAGCTGCGAGCAGCGCGACTGCTGTCCCCGCCAACACAGTCTCTATAAATAAGGCCGTGTATACGGCAACGGGTAACAGCAATAACCAGAATTCCAAGCTTTTTTCACTGGATCATCTGGCATCTTGCGCCGCCAAAGCGCTCTTACAACAGATGACGGCTTCCACTATCAACTGGATCAATTCCGGCTTCAACGGATCTCCTGCTTATTTGACAGATCCAGAGGGATTCCTAGTCAATACTGCTGACCAGTTCACGAGCGATTTCATCTCTCCGAACGGTCCGCTTGCCGGCCTCTGTTCCCCGTGGAGCGTAGATGTCAAGCTGACTCTTGGCCTTGAACAAGCAAATCGCCCTTCCGCCACACGTCCAAATGCTTCCCGCTATACTTGCACCCTGGGTACCATCATCGGCAACGCCCAAAACGCTTCGATAAGGGGCTTCATCGGTGGAGATTTCAACCAAGGCGGCTGGTCTGCGTTCATATCCATGGTCACAGTCCCGCAAAATAATCCATTTGGTTCATATATACTGGCAAAAAGCGATCTCACGGCATCGGTCGGATCCCAGCATTCGTCCTTGAGCCAGAATCTCTCGGAAGGCCACGGATTCCTGTCATGGCAGAACTGCCAAACCGTAAACGAGCAAAATATGCAGACCGGACAAGTCTATAGCCTCGGCGTGAACCAAGGTCAAGAACAGATCCAACAGTGTACGACCCAGACCCCGGGCTCAGTCATATCGAACGCTCTCGACGTGCACACGAACAGCGGCGTCGTCGAGACGGAATTATCCAACGACATCAACTCCGTCGTGAACGCCTTGATCAGCCAGCTGACCAGCCAGATGCTCTCCAAGGGCTTGGGTGCGTTGAGCTCGAATGGCTCTGGCGTCAACTCCTCTGCCGGAATCACGGCACTGCAGAACAACATATCTGGCCTGCAAGGCAGCGCGGCCGCGGCGCAGAACAACGTCGTCACCCCGACATCTTCCACGGGATCATTCACGTCACAGCTCCAAGGTGACGCCGCGGCCAGCCAGACCACCACTTCGTATACCGCGGCAGTCAATCTCATAACTACCAGCCAGAATAATTATCAGACAGCCGTCAGCTGCCTCCAGACCGTAACCACCGGCACTGCACAGACCAACGTCCAGTCTCAGATCACCAACCTGCAAACGCAGCTGACCAATCTGAATACGGCCCTGGCGACTGTGCCACAGGGCAGCGCCGCACAAACTAACATCCAAACAGAGATCTCCGGCATCCAGGCGCAGATCGCTACCCTCCAAGCTCAAGCTTCAGCTGCGTCAAATATCACTACTGGACAGATAGCCACCGCCCAATCGGACATAAACGCCATAAACACTGTGCTCTCCAATCAAGTGACTCCGCTCTTGGTCACTCTGACAACCGATCAGATCGCGGCTCAGAATAATTTGACTTCCGTCAATAGCACGCAGGCTGGCGTAGACTTGGCGAACGCCCAGACTCAAGCGGCCCAGTTCAATCAGGACGCGCAGCAATACTTGGCAGCCTGTAAAGCGATAATCGCCCCATGAAGAAACATCTGAAACAACTGATCTGCATCTTCTTCCTGACGACATTCATCGCGGGAATGTTAGGGCCGGTGGCGCGGGCGCAATTCAGTGGAGGCGTGAGCGGTGGAACTCAGGACACCGGGAGCGGCCTTGGCAGCCCGATCGGTGGGACTCAAACTTCTAATAATAACTCTGCTCCGGCCGCCAATTCCGGCACGAATACCAATCCCCCGACGAGCGCCGGCTCTCCGTCGGGCGGTATCGTTGATATGCTTCTAGGAGACATATCAATGGCGGACTTCTTCAACGATCTCCTTACCCAGTTCATGAACATGAACATAAACGCCGCCGGCTTTTTGTTGGCTATCTCCGGCGCGTTGTTGAACTTCTCCATAAACCTGACACTCCATATCCGCGACTTTGTGGATAGTACTCCGGCTATATATAGCACTTGGAGAGCCATCCGCGACATCAGCGGCATCTTCATCATCTTTGCCTTGCTCTACGCGGCCATCAAGATGATCCTAGGGTTCGACGCCAAGTTCGGCACCCTCATCAAGAACATCGTGATCGCCGGCGTGCTCATCAATTTCAGCTTCTTCTTCGCCGGTCTCGGCATCGACGCTTCGAACATCGTCTCCGTGCAGCTCTATGACGCCATCGCTCCGGCGAACAGCTTAAGCGCTGCGGCGGTATCGCAGCCGATGTTCGCCAACGGCAGCGCCCCGGACTTCAGCACCATAGACAAAGGCCTATCCAATACATTCATGAACAGCTTGAGGATCCAGACGATATATGATAACACCTCCAACTCGAGCTCTTCGGGTGTCAGCCAATCGATCAGGATCGTCATGGCCGGGATCATCGCGGTCATCGTCGAGCTCATGGCTACCATAAGCTTTGCCGCGGCTTCATTCGCCTTCGTCCTCCGTTTCGTGCTCTTGCTCATGCTCCTGGCTTTCTCGCCGATATGGTTTGCCGCGCATGCCGTCCCGATGCCGCAGGTCCAGGTATACTCAAAGAAATGGCTGGATACCTTCAAGGCTATGCTGATATTCATGCCGGTATATCTCTTGCTCATGTATCTGGCGTTGGACGTGGTCACATCCACTCCACTCCTCTCCGGTAACGCGGCCTCCGCCGCCAATGCTCCTTGGTACGCCGGGCTCATAACTCTGGGAGTCAACGGGACGATCGTGCTGTTCCTCATCAACATGCCGCTCGCGGCAGCCGCGAGCATCGCGGGAACAACCATACCGCTCCTCGCCAAGGCCGAGAAATCTTTCAGCGGCTCTGCCATCTCGAAGTGGGTCGGCGGCAAGGCGGCTTCGGGAGCCAAGTGGACTGGTAGCCAAGCTGGTAGCCGCATAGCCGGGAGGACTGCCTATAACCTCAAACAGAGCGACAGTATGGCCAAATTCACTAGCGATAACCCATTATTGGGCGCCATGGCAAACGCCGCTTTGACGAAGGTCAGTACTTCCAGCTTTGGCGGGGACAAGAAGGCCAACTATGAAGAACGAAACAAGGCAAAGAGCAAGTCTCAAGAGGAGATGCACAAGCAGATCGGTACAGTCGATCGGACAAAGTTCAGCTACGACGCACAAGGCGAGCTGGAATACAAGAAAGCAACAAAAGAAAGGGAGGTGCTGCAAGAGAAATACAGGAAGAACCTGACCTGGGATGACCTAAACAAGCATACCGTGAGCGGAGTCATAGGATTCATCGTCGACAACAAAGTCAACAAGCAATCTCAGCTCAACCTCACGGAGAAGGCGAAGCTGGACGACAACATAAAGGAGAAGGATGATAACGACGAGAAGATCGAGAAGATCAAGGGGGTTCGCGTCGAGAAAGCCGATCTCCAAAAGGAATTAGACGCGGCCACAGAAGAGCTAACCGCCTTTGCCGATGAGATGAAGAAGCTCATGCAGAATACAGCAGACGGGGCTCTACTGATGCCGGATGAGAAAGCTAGGAAGGCTGAAATCGAGAAGCGTAGGAAAGAATTGGATCAGAATATTAAGACACTCGACACGGACATCAAGAAAGGCTACCGCCTCGTACCGCGCGACGATAGCACGTTTACAGACAACGAGAAGCAAGAATTAGTGAAGCTTGAGAACAGGAATATCGAATTGAACGCTGCTATCGGGCGTGCCTCTCGTACGAAGAAAAAAGAGGAGTTGAGCGATTTTGCAAAAGCACTGGACGAAATGAACAAGGCAGCCGCGCCAAAGCCCTCGAGCGGTGGGGGTAGCGGGGGAGGCGGAGGAAGCAGCAGCGGAGGGGGCGGGGGTAGCGGTGGGGGAGGAGGTGGAGGTGGCGGAACACCGACACCTGCTGGAGGAACCGTATAAACATCATGCAAGACTTTACGACAGACCAACTCAAGGAAAGATTCGACCGGCTATCGCCGGACATGAAGGAGGCTATCTCATCGCCGCAGATCCTTGATAAGATTAAGGGGATCGGCGAGAGGAACGACCTCATGATCGATCAGATCGGGGGGCTTGTCGAGCAAGTCTGTTTGGTCATGCTCGGCCTGGCGAAGGCGTCAGATTTTGTGAAGAATACGACTGCCCGCTTGGGAATAGACGAAAGAAAGGCCCGAGTAATAGCCTCGAGCATAAATATGGACGTGTTCGAGAGCCTCAAGCAGGTCCTACGGAACAGCGAGGAAAACACTGCCAGAGAATCGAGCATGGCTTCCGTCGGACAGGCGGGAGGCTTCGAAATCGAGCACGACATACCTGGCAACGGCGAAAAGGGGGAGGAAAAGGCCAGCGCGGAAGCGGCATCGATGTCGGAAACTGACAAGGCCAACATGCTATCCGACATCGAGAACCCGCGGCCGACAGCCGGGCGCATACAGCCGGGAGACCGTATGGTCGACCAGCTCCTCCATGCTCCGGCAGCCATCCCCGAAGAGAAGATCGTGAGAAAAGTCCAGCCGCCAGACAATCTCCCTACGGACGACCCATACCGGGAGCCGATCAAGTGACTAGGCCAGTTGGGGGAGCTCGCGATGTGCGATATACTATAGTCAATGCGCTTCCAAGTACCTCAATTCATCGAAGTCGAGGACAAGATCTTCGGCCCTCTCACGTTGAAACAGTTCATATTCCTGGCCGGCGGAGCGGGTCTCTCTTTCCTCATCTATGTCTTGCTCAAAAGCCTGATCCTAGCGGCTCTCCCGATCCTCATAGTCATGGCCGCGTTCTCCGCACTGGCCTTCTTCAAGGTCAACGACCGTCCCCTCATCAACGTAGCCGAGGCTGCTTTCAAATATTGGGTAGGCACCAAGCTCTTCATCTGGAAAAAAGAGGAGAAGGCCAAACCGCAGAATCAGGAACAGGCCTTGAAAGACGCAAAGGGTTTTGCGGCAGTCATGGTCCCGAAGATATCCGACAGCAAGCTCAAAGACCTGTCGTGGAGCCTCGACATCAAAGAGAGCGCCGGTCAGGATAACGACATAAAATAATGGCTTCCGCACCCAAGACAACCCAGAATTTCGTGCCCATCCAAGAAGTCCGCGACGGCGTGATGATCTTGAAGTCCGGCGGGATGCGCTCCATCATCCTGGCCACATCGCTCAATTTCGCGCTGAAGTCGTCCGACGAGCAGGGCGCCATCCTCATGCAATTCCAGAACTTCTTGAACTCGTTGGATTTTCCTATCCAGATCTTCATCCAGTCCAAGAAGCTCGACATCCGGCCGTACATCGCCCTCTTGGAGGATCGCCGCAAGGAGCAAGTGACCGAGCTCATGAAGATCCAGGTGCGCGAATACATCGAATTTATCAAGACTTTCGTGGAGACGACCAACATCATGACCAAAAGCTTCTTCGTGGTCATCCCATATGACCCGCCGATCATGACTGGCGGCAAGAATCCCATCACCAAGGCCTTTCCGGGTAAGAAGAAGAGCGCCGCAGAAGAAACTAAGACCAGCGACGAGAAGTTCCAAGAATACCGGAGCCAGCTCGAACAGCGCGTGGCAGTGGTCGAACAGGGTCTGGTACGTTGCGGCGTGCGCGCGGCCGAACTCGGGACGGAGGAGGTCGTCGAGCTCTTCTACAAGCTCTTCAATCCTGGCGAGACCGAAAAGCCGATGCAGATAACATAGATAACATGGGATTATTCGATATATTCAAGAAAAAAGAAGCTTCGCCCGTCGTCTCGATCCTGCCGGAAGAGATATACCAGGCCGGCGTCCTGGAGCTGAAGGATGTCATCGCTCCGTCGGCCCTCAAAGTCTCGCCGAAGGAGCTCAACCTCGGCGAGAAGGTCGGCCGCACGCTCTTCGTGATCTCGTACCCGCGCTTCCTCGAGGAGAGCTGGTTCGCGCCGATCATCAATCTAGATAAGGTCTTCAATGTTTCCATATTCATCCACCCCGTAGATACGGCCAAGATCCTGCGCCATTTCCAGAAGAAGGTGGCCGAGGTGCAGAGCCAGATATCCCGCCGTGAAGAGAAGGGTCTGGTACGCGACCCGTCCCTAGACACCGCCTACCAAGACCTTGAGGCTTTGCGTGACCAGCTGATGCAAGCCGAAGAGCACCTCTTCGATGTCGGCGTCTATATCACCATCTTTGCCGACAACGAGGGCGAGCTAGACAAGCTAGAGTCCGAGATCAAATCAGTCCTGGAATCCAAGCTGATCTATCTGAAGCCGGCCCTCTTCCAACAGGAACAAGGATTCAAGAGCGTCATCCCCGTAGCCGACGACCAGCTCGCCGTGCATTCCAAACTGAATTCATCGCCTTTGTCGAGCATATTCCCATTCGTGTCATTCGACTTGACCATGAACCGCGGCATCCTCTATGGCATCAACCGGCACAACTCTTCGCTGGTGCTTTTCGACCGATACGAACAGCCCAACTACAATTCCGTGACCTTCGCGGTAGCCGGCGCCGGCAAATCATACTGCACTAAGCTCGAGATCCTGCGCACGCTGATGTTCGACGGCGATGTCCTCGTCATCGATCCTGAAAAAGAGTACGAGTACATGGCCGAAGCCACGGGCGGAAAGTATTTCAATATCTCGCTCAATTCCGAGCATCACATCAACCCGTTCGACCTGCCGCCGGTGGGGGAGGACGAGTCCGCTTCGGACGTCCTGCGCTCGAACATCATCAACTTGGTCGGTTTGTTCCGTATCATGATGGGCGGACTATCGCAGGAAGAGGATGCCATCATCGACCGCGCCATCTCCGAGACCTACGCTCTGAAAGACATCAGCCCTGAATCCGATTTCTCCAACGTCGAGCCGCCGCTCCTTTCGGACTTCGAGCTCGTCTTGGCCGGCATGGAAGGCGCCGATTCGCTGGTCCAGCGCTTGACCAAGTACACCAAAGGCACCTGGTCTGGCTTCATCAACCGCCCCTCGAACGTGGACATCAACAACAAGTTCATCGTCTTCTCGCTCCGCGACATGGAAGACGAGCTCAAGCCGGTGGCCATGTACATCGTCACACACTATATATGGAACTCCATCCGCAAGATCCACAAGAAGCGCCTGCTGGTCATAGACGAGGCCTGGTGGATGATGAAATCAGAAGATACGGCCTCATTCCTGTTCGGCTTGGCCAAGCGCGGCCGCAAATATTTCCTGGGCTTGGCTACCATCACCCAAGATGTGGACGACTTCCTGAAATCGCCTTACGGCTTGCCGATCCTGACTAACTCATCCATCCAGATCCTCTTGAAACAATCGCCGACCATCATCGACCACATCCAGCAGACATTCAACCTGACCGACGAAGAGAAATACCTCTTGTTAGAGTCTGACGTCGGCGAAGGCATGTTCTTCGTGGGCCTCAAACACGTGGCCATCCAGATCCGCGCCTCGTACACGGAGGACCAGATCATCACCACCAACCCGGCGCAAATCATGCAGATCGAAAAGGCCAAGAAAGACCTGGAACAGGCACAGACAGGGAAGTGATGTGGTATCTTAGCCTATAACCATGGAAGAAGAGGCAAAAAAAGGTCATCTTGAGAGCGGAACAACTAGGGTCTTAATCCTTTGGGCGGCCATAACGGATCTTCTGACGCTTATCCCTGTCGTCGGCGATATCGCTGACCCATTCTATTGGCGCTATGCCAACAAGCGCATAGAGAAGGACGGCGTCAAGATGAGCAGCAAGGCGATAAGGATAAGGGTCACCGCATTGATCATCAAGCTCATCCCGGTATTGCAGGAGCTACCGGCCACGATCGTGGGCATCATCATCGTGATCATGACGATAAAGGCTGAGGAGAAACTGCATATCCCGGTGTCCAAGCTTGCTGGGGCAAGCGCCCCTCTCAATAATGGCGGAAGACGAGAGCCCTCCGTGGGCAGCTGGACATCAGGAGCTCAAGGGGCTGACTCACAGCCATATAATTTCGACGGAACAAGACAGCCGACTAAATCATTCACTGGATACGGCGCTCCCGGCCAAGCCAGCCCGTACGGACAACAAACTGGCCCTTATGCGGCCGACAGCTCATTCCCGGACAATGTTATACAATTCCCGAATCAAACGGGTAACTCCCAGGGCACGGAGGACGAAGAGAGACTAAAGGCGGCATAATGACCTCGCCGTGCATAACTGACATCGCCATAAGCAGCTTATCCTGATAAAATAGACCTGATGAACAGCCGTTCGATTATATTAAAAGTGACCGCGGTAGGCCTAGCGCTCTTTGTGATGATAGCCGGAACGGCTTTGGCTCAGAGCATGCCGACCACGATCGGGGGCATAGACATATCGGTAAACGTAAGGAATCCTTCCCCCGGTCAGAATGTGACGGTCAAGGCCGTAAGCTATTCGTTCGATATCAATTCGGCGACTATCGCGTGGACCGCCAACGGCAAGACTCTCGCCAAGGGCATCGGGGTTACATCGGTGGTCGTGCCGGCGCCGGCCTTGGGCAAGCTTTTGACCATCAACGTCTCCGCGACTGCGGTGAACGGCAGCATCATCAGCAATTCTTACACTATCAGCTCCGGTTCTGTAGATATGATCATAGAACCTGACGGGTACGTTCCTCCGTTATTCCTGGGCAAGGTGCCGGTAGCCTATCAAAACTCCGTGAAGATAGCCGCCATCGCGCATATCGCTAATTCCGCCGGGGTCGAATACAACCCCAGTTCGCTCATCTACTCATGGAAACAAGACACGACCGCGCTTCAGAGCCAATCTGGGTACGGAAAACAATCTATCGTTGTCCAAGGATCTTTGGTGCCAAGACCTTATTTGATCGACGTGACCGTAACGACCCGCGACGGCAGTCTGGCAACAGAAGGCCTCATCTCGGTATCGACAGATGCTCCTTCCGTGACGTTCTACAAGGATGACCCTCTATACGGCCCTCTATTGAATCTGGCCTTGGGCGGTTCTGCCTACATCGGCAACCAGCAAGAGATGGGGGTCTTGGCTGTGCCGTATGGCTTCAATTTGCCCGAGACCGGAACAGACGGGTCATCATTCACATGGTCTATCAATGGCACAGAGCACCCGGAACTGGCCGGGCATCAGTCAGTGGTGTTAAGAGCTCCAGCGGGGACAGCGGGGTCGTCGAACGTCCAACTGACGGTCACAGGGACACAGAATATCCTTCAGCAGGCCAGTGCCGCCTTTTCAGCTATCTTCAATAATTCAGCTAGCAGCACCCAGCCGTCTGTGAAATTTTAATAGACTTATATGACACAAATGCTAAATATCAAAAGGGTCAGCTGGATCATCTCGCTCATTGCTATTATAATAGCGATCACAGCAGGACCGTTGCGGGCCATAGCCCAGACCTATACTCCGCTCGAGCCGTTGCCTTGCATACAAGGCGGGGGAGTGACTTGTCCGGGTGGAACTAACGGGGCCACCCAGCCTACGACTGATTTTTCGACCTATCTACAGAACACATTCAATATAATCATCGCGCTCTCAGCGGCGGCGGCCGTTTTTATGGTTGTCTGGGGCGGCTTCAGGTATATGACCACGGCCTCATTCACCACAAAAGCTTCCGGACTGGAAACCGTCCGCAAGGCTTTGCTCGGTCTCCTTCTGGTCCTCTGCTCGTACCTCCTCCTGCGCACCATCGACCCGAGGCTGGTCGCGATCCCGAGCACGCTGGTGACGCCGTTGAGCGCCACATACAAGGACATCCCGCCATCAGAGGTCACTACGGGCACACAAGCCAATAGCGGGACTATCTACGGCATAAATTCTGATACGATCACCGGCAATATTTCGAATGACCAGACTAGCCAACAAACCCTGACAAATCAGCTGTCGACTATCGACCAGTCTATAGCCACCGCCGCTGGGAATAGCTCGATGACGCCGGCAGATATCGCCACTCTATGCTCAAACCCTCAAACTAACCCTAACCTGACCTCTCTGTGCAACAGCAGGAATTCCACAAGCAACCTTTTGACATCAGTTGGCAACGACCTTAGCCTCAATCAGGCCGAGGCCGAGATGGGAGCGGCAGTCTTGGTGTGCACCCAGACTTCTGACTCGGGTTGTTTCAGCTACATCCCGGCTAAGCTCTCCGCCGCCTATGCAAAATACCAAGCAAGTCTTAACCCTGCCCAACAGCAGCAGCTATCCGGATTCTTGCTTTACACCCAAGCGTACGCGAGCATCACTATGGAAGTCGCGGCTGTCACTCAAGAAAAGCCCAGCGTGGCTATGCTGGCCGTGTCAGGAGGCACGGCCGCTATTATGTTCTCACAACAGAAGCAGACGGCTATAAACAACATCAAACAGATAGTCGGGGGCTATGCATCATCACAAAACGTTGATCAGACCCTCCTTTCTCAGCTTACGGCCCAACAAAACGATGCGGTAAGGCTGATAAACGGCTTGGGGATATTAAACTGACCTCTCTATGCCACACAAGAAACCCATCACAGCCATCATCATCTTCGTAGTCATCGTCATCCTGGTCATGGCGGCCGCGGCTTATTGGTATTTCCTGATGGGACCAAAGACAGCTCCGCAGACAGGGACGAACCAGAATACGACACAGAACGGCTTCCAGCCGATCGGGCGCAACGGGACGGGCCAGAATGGAAGTCAGAATGGTACATCAGCTAACGGCAATGGTTCGACGGGACAGGGAAACGCGGCGAACGGAGCCATGCCGATGCCGTCCTTGCGCTTGCTCTCTGGAACGCCGGTGGGCGGCTATGGCGCTTCTACCACGGCCTATGGGACTTCCACCATTGTCCGCTGGGTGGATCGCGGGCGGGGAAACATTTACGAAGCGACTTACGGTACTTCATACGTAACGACTTTGTCCAACACTGTAGTGCCGAAGATATACGGGAGCGTCTGGAATAAGAATCTCACCTCTTTCATCGGCTCCGTGTTGAACGACGACGATTCGACTTGGACGGGCGTATATGCACAACTATTGCCACAAGCCGCTACCTCCAGCCAGCCAGACGTGACTCCGTTCTCTCTGCACGGCAAAAAACTACCTGATGGAGTCATAGCCTATGCCGCATCGCCGAAAAGAGACAAGCTATTCATGCTAGTGAACGTGAACGGCAGCGGCGCCGGGTATGTCTCGTCGTTCGATGGCTCGAATGCCGTGGAGATATTCGTGACACCCCTCACGCAAGTCAATGTGGACTGGCCCAATGACAACATCATCACCATAGCGACAAAGGGCTCGGCGAGCTACGGGGGTTTCTTCTATTCCGTGAATCCAAAGACTGGCGCCTGGACCAAGATCCTTGGACCGATACCCGGGCTGAGCGCTGTCATGAGCCACGACGGTAAATACGTGCTCTGGTCAGAGACGGGGAGCGGCGGTTCCGGCATCGTCACTGAGATGCGTTCGACCGCCAAAGGCACCGATACTGACGCCGGGGCTAGGACGCTGGCTGACAAATGCGCCTGGGGCAATTCAAACGTGGACACTGTGTATTGCGCGGTGCCGTCATCGCTCGCTTCCGGCATATACCCGGACGCTTGGTACACCGGCTCAGCCTTGAATTCCGACGGGATATGGCAAATCGATGCGCTCTCGGGGATGGTCAAGTCGGTTTCTCCGCTCGTAGGGCAAGCCGACCGCACCATCGATGCTTTCAACCTCGGGCTCGACCCCAAAGATAGTTATCTATTCTTCATGGATAAGTACGACCTGTCACTGTGGTCTTTGGATCTGTCCAGAGCTCAATAGGATCAATTGGTCTCAGTATGAGAAGGCTTTGACCTTCAGGTGCCTTTTGCGTATATAAAGCTCTTGCAAGAATGTCATAAGCGAGCTGGTCATCCAATATATGGCAATGATGGACGACGCTTGGGGGAAGCGCGCTGGGATGATCCAGTAGATCGACACGAACGCCAGGACGGGCATCAGATACTTCATCTGGCTGTTCATGGAATTCATCATGGCGGCGGAGCCTCCCTGGCCGTCGGCCTGTTTCGGTGCCTTTTTGGCTTGTTGCATGGCTAGAGAAAAATTGAGCTGGAGGTATTGGATGATCCCGGTGGCGACGGACAGTATCAGGCTAGGTTTGGTGAGATCAAAGAGTCCGAGGAAGGTCGTGTGCAGGGTTGGAAGGTGGGCGAGCACCCAAGGGTATAGGAGCTCTACCTGGACCGTCGGGATGATCTTGTAGAAAACCGAGATAAGCGCCAAAAGGATCGGCAACTGGATGAAAAGGAGCAGGATGCCGGAGAAAGGTTTGATACCCTTGGTCTTGTAGAGCTCCATGGTCTTCAAGGTCTGCGCCTGGCGGTCATTGGCGTATTGAGACTTGATGCGGTTCGCCTCCGGCTCGACCTCCTTCATGCGCACTTGCGTGAGGAGCGACGACTTCGTAAGAGGGAAGAGAATGATCTTGATGATAGCCGTAAATATGATGACCGCCATGCCGACGTCTATCCACGGCAGGATGTCTATGATGCCTACAAGACCGTTATACAGAGGTTGAAATATGAATTCGTTGTACATATGGATATGTTTTCGGGAGACTTCACCGGCGCAGTCCGTTAATACTAGCGCATTATCCCGGCTTTCACAAAAAGACTCGTTAGGTCGGTGTAAATTTGGGTCGACTCAGCTTTGACGATAGCCGGCTTGGCGATGAGGATGATCTGGACCGGCATTTTTACCTTCGCCGTGAGCTGTCTGGTAGCTTCGTACATCCGCCGGCGAGTCCGATTGCGCAGGACAGCTGTTTTGAAGCCTTTAGTCGGGGCAACAGCAGCGATGCGCGGTCCGCCTTTCGTCGCTGTCATGAAGCGCCCTATGAAAAGAGGGGAGTGTACGATCTTTCCCTTGCTCAAAACTTCGTTGAACTTGCTTGTGTCCAATCTATATGATCGGCTGAGCATATTTTGCTGAAAGAGCGCTCTATACAGCGACGCGCTTGCGACCCTTGGCGCGACGGCGAGAGAGGGCTTTGCGGCCGCCGGGCGTCTTCATGCGCACACGGAAGCCGTGGGACTTCGCGCGCTTACGCTTCTTTGGTTTGTAAGTGATTGACATGCGACTGATATTACATTATTTCACAAGAAAAACAACTCTTGAAAGCTATCCACAACTTATCAACATGTTTTTTGGTCGTCCACAAGTTTGCATATTTATAAACAGGTATATACTTACCGTTGCCCGAATATCATTTTTTACGTAAGATCGCCTTATTTCAAATTCCCCCAATGAATCCCCTGAACCCAGTGAATGACTTCTCAAAGATGTGGCAAACTGCCCTCATCGAGATCGAATCCGCTGTTTCTCAGGCTAATTTCTCCACTTGGTTCAAGGATACGAGCATCCTGCGCACCGAAGAGGGCACTGTCTATCTGGGAGTTCCTAACTCTTTCACCCAGGAATGGCTCCAGAAGAAGTTCCACAACGCTATTTTGCGTATTTTGAGGCAAATGGACGAGCATGTCCGGTCTCTGGAGTATGTGATCGTCAAAGAAGGCCTCAAAACCGCCGGTACCAAGAAACAAGCCGCTCCGGCGCCTACGATGTCCATCCCTCTCAACGATTTCTACATAAATAAGGAGGACAATCTGAACCCGCGCTACACATTCAAGACATTCATTGTCGGTCCTTTCAACGAACTGGCTTATGCCGCATCCCAGAGCATCATCAAGAGCCCGGGACAGGTCTATAACCCGCTTTTTATCTACGGAGAGACAGGCCGCGGCAAGACCCACCTCATCCAAGCGGTAGGGAATAAGATAAAAGAGCAGTACCCGAATAAGAAAGTCTTCTACCTTACGTCCGAGCGCTTCGGCAATGAGCTCCTGGCGGCCCTACAAGAGGGCAAGGCGCGTCAATTCAAGGACAAGTACCGCGCCTACGATGTTTTGATCATGGACGACGTGCAGTTCTTCGCCGGCAAGGATAAATTCCAAGAAGAGTTCTTCCATTTGTTCAATCTTTTCAGCGAAAGCGGCCGCCAGCTCATCTTTTCGTCCGATAAACACCCAAATACTCTCACGGGTATCGAGGATCGCCTGCGCGGGCGCTTCAATGCAGGTATGGTCTTGGATATCCCGGAACCTGACCAGGAGTCTAGGATGTACATAGTCAGAGCCAAATGCGGCGCTTACAACATCACTCTTTCGAACGATGTTGTGGAATTCATAGCTTCTACCATCAAAGACAATATCCGGGAGATCGAGGGCGTCATCAATATCATCGCCTGTCAGACTCAGTTCAAGAACCGTGAATTGAGCCTGAACGAAGTCAGGGGCATCCTGAAGAACAATACCAAGCCCAAGAAGCTGCTTTCCGTGAAGGATGTGGTTAAGACCGTTTCGGAGTTTTACAACCTTTCCGAGGAGACTATATACCACAAGACCCGCCGGAAAGAGGTGGTGAGGCCCAGACAGGTGATCATGTACATCCTGCGCGAGGATTTCAACGTTTCCTTCCCGTCGATCGGAGAGAAGATGGGGGGTAGAGACCATACGACAGTTATCCACTCGTACAACAAGATGTGCGAGGAGATAAAGACTGACCCGATATTGCTGCAGGAGATAACCCAACTCCGGTCGATGTTGTAGCCTGCCGGTTGTGGAGAAGTTTGTGGAAAAGTTGTGGTAAAAAGATTGATAAGTTGGGAATAAAAAAGGAATGGACCGTAAGAGCTAAAAGATGTTCACAACAAACAATAGATATTCAACAGGAAACTATTTTGATTTTTTAAAAACACCGCCGTACACAAAGCTTCCAGAGATGTCCACCTATACACAGCACTAATAGTAACAATATTCTTATATATAAATAATACAATTACTTATATGAGATGCGAGATTCAATTTGAAAAACTGAAGAATGCCGTTCTGCTCACAGAGAAAGTTGCCGGACGCCGCACCACCCTCCCGGTCCTTTCTTGTATCTTGATAGAAATAAAAAAGAACAACGCGACCATAAAATCGACCAACTTGGATGTTGGGATCGAGGTTTCCGTTCCGGTAAAATCAGACACTGACGGAGTATTTGCGGTCCCAGCCCATACCCTATCTTCTTTTTTGAGCCAAGCTGATGGAAACGAACAGATCGTCCGCTTGGAATCATCCTCCGGGAACCTGAATATCCAACTCTCAAAGTCAAAAGGCACCATCAAAACCGTGCCCCCGGAAGACTTTCCAGCTATTCCCTCCGTGACTGACGGCAAGACCTCGGTATTTCCTTCAGATATCCTCGTGAAAGGCTTCAAATCCGTATGGTATAGCGCGGCAGTTTCCAACGTAAAGCCGGAGCTTTCCAGTATATACGTATACAATGACGCCAATTCGATAGTATTCGCAGCCACCGACTCATTCCGGTTGGGGGAAAAGAAGGTGATGTTACCTAAGGCGGCGGCATTCGAGGACATGCTGATCCCGTTCAAGAACGCGATCGAGATCACGAGGGTGCTGGAATCTATCGGACCGACCGTCACGGTGCGCTCTAACAAGAACCTGGTGTCATTCGAGGCCAACGATACGCGCATCACCTCTCGCATCATAGACGGCGTTTTCCCGGACTACAGGCAGATCATCCCGAAGGGGTGCACAACCGAAGCCGTCATCCTGAAGCAAGACCTCATCAATACCCTCAAGATCTCCAGCGTATTCTCAGACAGCTTCAATCAGGTGCATTTCGTCTTGGACCCGAAGAAAAAGCTCTTTAGCACGGAGACCAAGAACAATGACGTGGGAGAGAACCGCTCTGAGCTCGATGCAGCCTTATCAGGAGAGCCGATCGAGGTCAATTTCAACTGTAAATACATATCTGACAGCTTCCAATCCATAGACGCGGACAGCTTGTCGCTACAATTCAATGGCAAGAATAAGCCGTTGGTCATACGCTCGGTCTCCGGCGACCAGAGCTTCCTATACCTGGTCATGCCGATGAACCGATAGGCCGGCTGCGAGGCGCCATCAAGACAGCATGAAAAGCATCAGCGAGTTTTTCGGCAGGATCCGCGGCAAGCATGCGGAAGAGATCTATACACGTACCATAGTGAAGGATGCCGTGGGGAAGGCTTCAGGAGCCGACGTTCCTCTCGAAGCGATCAGTTTCAAGCCAAGAGCCATAGTTTTGAGCGGATTGAGCCAGTCAGCCAAGTCGGCGGTTTTTATAAAGAAGACATCTATACTTAGAGAGCTCGAGGCGCGATCGATCGGACGGCCTATCTCGGATATCAGATTCGAGGGTTAGTATCGTTCACTGGCCTTGACCGGGGTCAGGGCTAGTAACTGTGGCCGGCACCGGCGCGGCGAAAGTAGTCGTGGCTGTGACGGAATCATAGACACCGTCGAGCAGAGTGAAGGAAAGGGTGTTAACGGCCTGCATGTCTCCAACATCGGAAGGAACGAACGAGAAATCCAATGGGTCTGCCTGGGAAGTCATGACATATTTGCCGTTGAGATAGACCTCGGTTTTCAGGGCGGGGAACCTGCCGACTTCGTTGAGCCTGACCGAAAGCAGGCTGTTCGGGTCGATCAGTGACCCCGCTATTGGTGAGATTATCGATACTCTCGGGAAGTTCGCCGGCACGTGGACATCGTCCGTGGCCGTCGGGATATTCTCATTCGCCGCTGGATGGAATTCTGGGTGAGCGGCCTGGTAGGTCTTAAACCACCGTGCTACGGCATATTCCCAATAAGGGAACTGCGAGTCCTGTGTCGGGTCAGCCGGGGGAGGCCCCTGCGGGTCATTTTTGTTCAGCCAATACAGGATGGAGTGTACGTCGTTGAATACGACTTCCTGACGCGTCTGTTGCGGCGTATATTGCGTGGCGACCTTGCCCGAGACTGTGTCTTTCCAATACGAGACCCCGCCCTGCCAGATGCCGCGCAATACCGGTTTATTGTCAGAGAGTGGCGGCGGAGGCAGACCGAAAGATTCCGGCGGGAAATTCTTGGCGACCTGTGACATGAAAGATCCCCACAAAGGCGAGATGATGAGACCGGCGACATTCGGTTTCATGGCCACATTATCGTCGTTGCCGGCCCAGGCGCCGACTACCAAGCTCGGAGTGTAGCCGAGAGTCCAGACATCATGATAATCATTGGTCGTGCCGGTCTTGATGGCTACGGGACGGCCCACGCTCTGGCCTATAGGCATGAGACTGGTCATACGCACGCTTGTGTCGGAGAGGATGCCGGAGATCTGTCGGGCGATGTCCGATGGGATGACTTGTGTCGGGTCCTCGGTGGCTTGGTCCATGACATTGCCCTTGTCATCGTCGACTTCCAAGATCGCCCTGTAGGGATTTCTGACTCCGTCATTGGCAAAGACGCCGTAGGCACTGGTCATATCGAGCAGGCTCACATCGCATCCGCCCAAGACTAGGGTCAGTCCGCAGGTATCCGGCGCAGTCACGGTAACACCCATCTTCTCCGCGGTGGAGAGAGCATTCGGTATACCTGCCAAGTAGAGAGCCTCGACCGCCGGCAAGTTCCTGGACTGCGCGAGCGCGTAGCGGATCGTGAGCGGGCCCTCGAAGGTATTGTCGTATTCGCCCGGAGAGTAGCATGTCCCGGTCGTGGTCGCGCCCGGGGTCTTCGTAGTGCCGTCCGGATTGCATAGCGTGGAGAATTCCGTCTTTACATCCCACAAGATTGTCTCCGGAGTATAGCCCTTCATAAAATCTGTAGCGTATATGAACGGCTTGAATGTCGAACCCGGTTGGCGCCTAGCAAGTGTTACGTTGTAATTTCCGTCTATGGTCGCATCGAAATAATCTTTTGAGCCGACCATCGTCAGGATGTCGCCTGTTTTTGGATCGATGGCGACCATCGCCGCGTTGTTGGCCCCGAAATTCGTCTTCAGGGTCGGCGCGAACTTCGTGATCACGTCCTCGGCTTTCTGTTGCATGTCATAATCCAAGGTCGTGACCACGCGCAGACCGCCGTTATCCACGGCGTCCTCGCCATACCTCTGTACCAGCAAGTCCTTTACGTACATCACGAAATGTGGGGCGCGGATGCCCGAGGAATTCTTGGACAAGAAGACCACTTTCTCGGCCAGGGCAGACTGATATTCGGCGTCAGTGATCAAACTGAGAACTTTCATGCGCAAGAGGACCAACCTCTCCCGGGTGTTTAGCTGGTCGGTATGAGTACCATAGGGCGAGTACAGCGTCGGGGCCTGGGGGATGGCCGCTAGGTACGCAGATTCGGCCAAAGAGTCATTCTTGGCCGAGTGCCCGAAGAATTCCTGGCTAGCCTCTTCGACTCCATAGACCGTGCCGCCGTATGAAGTCTCATTCAGATACGTCTCCAAGATGTCATCCTTGCCCATGGAGCGGGTGAGCTTGATGGCAAGCACCCATTCCTTGATCTTGCGAGTCAGCGTCTTGTCCGTCGTGAGCAAGCTATTCTTTACGACTTGCTGAGTGATAGTCGACGCGCCCTGGTCATAGCCGCCGGAGAACACGTCTGCCAAGATGGCGCGGATTATCGCCGTCGGCTGGATGCCGATATTGTTGTAGAAATCCGAGTCCTCGATGGCGATCGCGGCTTGGGGAAGGTATGGCGACATGTCGGCGAGAGCGACAGCTTTGCGCTTGGCATTGGACCCGGTGTCGTAGAGGAGGATCGTGCCGGTGCGATCATAGATCTTGGTAGACTCGGTGACCAGGCGGTTCTCGAATGAGCCGACATCGGGGATGGGCAGCATCGCTATCCACAAAGCGAATATACCCGTGCCTACGAGCAGTATCGCGATCGCCACTACGATGGCGATCTTTGTCCAGTGGAACAGGCGGTGGCGTCTTTTCGGGTGATGCCGATGCATAGGCAATAGAACCGAATTATATCACAGAGGCTACACCTCCCATTTGTCGCCGAACGGGTTGAGCTCTTCTTCATCTAAGCCGGCCTCTTCCTCTGCGGCGTCCTCTTCTTCGCCACTCGGTTCGGGCGAGTCGGTCTCCTCGAGCTTGTCTACCGGCACAGCCACAGCATCATCCTCGATGTCGAAGGGCTTCTTGTCGTTCAATGCAACTACCGGGGTGGCCTCATCGATATCGTTCTTGGCTTTGGTGCGCGACTGGGCTGACACCTTCTTGGAGCTTTTGGAATGAGTTGTTTTCGTGTGCGGCATGCTCACAAAAGCGATTAGTTGATAAGTAGGGTATTTTGTAACAAGACTGGACGTTTTTTGCAACAGGCCTAGGCTGTGGATAAGCCGATAGCTATCTATTTTGGCGCGAAGCCATTCTGGCGGAATGCGTCAAAGCCACGGCGATCGCGTCATACTCGTCGTCCTTGGCGATCTTTATAGGGATATCGATGAGGAGGCGTACCATTTTGGTCATCCTCTCCTTATCGCTCCGTCCGTCGCCGGAAATAGCAGATTTTATCTCAACGGGGCCGTATTCGCTGATAGCGATGCCACGCTTGGCCGCCTCATATATGAGGATGCCGCGTGCCTCGGCTACGCGCATGGCCGTCTTCTGGTTCTTGGTTATGAAAAGGCTCTCCAGAGCCATCTCTTTCGGCTCGAATTCATCCAAGACTCTGGCGATCTCAGTGCCCACGGCTTTCAACCGCTCATATATAGAGTCTTTGGCGGATGTCTGTAGACAGCCGGAGTAGATTAGGACCTCTTTTCCCCGAATAGGTTTTTCGATGATGGCTATGCCAAGGCGGTCGTACCCTGGGTCGATACCGAGAATCCTCATAAGGGAATTATAGCAATGCCGAGGCGGTCGCGATATGTCGGTTCGCAAAACACTTTAGTTAACTAAAGTGTTTGGAGATCCGATGAGTCTCACCCCGGCTAGTTTGAATATAATAATCACTCTGCGTTTGTGAATACCGACTGGACTTCATCGTTGGCCTCGAGCTCTTCGACGAGCGCCGTAAGCTTCTCGATGTCTGC
>Ga0182027_10003192_pt1 | contig 26187 bp, 14 predicted proteins | sample 712E1DmetaG_FD_121300 | JGI IMG/M metagenome (GOLD analysis project Ga0182027, IMG submission 121300) | Permafrost microbial communities from Stordalen Mire, Sweden - 712E1D metaG (Illumina Assembly) | ecosystem: Environmental > Terrestrial > Soil > Wetlands > Permafrost | place: Sweden...
CCGGGGCGCACGGGATATCAGAGTGTGCTCTCGCAGTTGCTCGGGGCGGTGGCCGGCAAGGGTGTCTTTTACTGGGTGAGCATTGCATCGATCCTCGTTGTGCTGTCGCTCTCGGCGAATACCGCATTTGCGGATTTTCCGAGGTTATCCAGGGCCATCGCACAAAACGGCTTCTTGCCCCATGGCCTGGCGTTGCGCGGCCGCCGGTTGGTGTTCGTGCAAGGGATTTATGCGTTAGCCCTGCTGGCTGGCGCGCTGCTGATTGTATTCGGCGGCGTGACAGACCGGTTGATTCCGCTGTATGCGGTGGGCGCCTTTCTGGCTTTCACGCTGTCGCAGGCTGGGATGGTCATGCACTGGAAGAAGCTGGGCACCGCCGGTTCCGGCAAGAGCATGGCCCTGAATGCGCTGGGGGCGATTGCCACCGGCCTCACCGTGATTGTAGTGCTGGTCGCGAAGTTCACCGAGGGTGCATGGCTCACTCTGCTCCTGATCCCAGGGCTGATGCTGATGATGCGGATCGTCAAGAGGCATTATGACCGGGTGGCTGAAGAAACGAAAACGGATACGCCCGCGGACCCAAGAGATATCAAGCCGCTCCTGGTGGTGTTGCCCGTTGAACGGTGGAGCCGGATCTCACATAAGGCGTTGCGGTTCGCCTGGACGCTCTCGCCGGTGATCAAGGTGGTACACGTGGATTGCGGCGAAGACACGGATTGCCTTGCTAGCCGCTGGCATGAGTTGGTGGACGCTCCGGCGCAAGAGGCTGGAGTACCGGCGCCCGAGCTGGTAATACTGAGATCTCCATTCCGTTTCGTGATCCGGCCGATCGTCGATTACGCGCTCGAACTTGAGAAGGCCAACCCTGATCGGCAAGTCGCTGTGCTATTAGCCGAGTTAGTAGAAAGCCGCTGGTATTACGCTCTGCTGCACAACAACCGGGCCGAGGTATTGAGAGCGCTGATACTATCTAAGAGCGAGCGGCGCATTACGGTGGTCGATGTTCCGTGGTATCTGAACGACTAGCAGCCACTGCGCTGCGGCCATAGCCGCACCTGCCCCGCGCCGTCCAGCTCGCCCCCGCGATTCCGGCCCCGGCGCGCTGGTATGCTTGCTCTTAGAAGAAGCCAGTCCCGTTCGTAACGGAGGGGTTTATGCCAGATGAAAGAGCAGTGGTTCCCGGCAGTGACCGTGCAGCGCCGGCGGATTCCAGCCTGATCGGTGTCGCGGATCCGAAGGAACAGCTAAGCGTGACGGTCGTGGTCCGCCGGCGGATTCCAGCCTCACCGCCTCCCGAGTCGCGCCCGATTTCCCGCGACCAGTTCGCCGGCCTTTATGGCGCCGATCCCGCCGACGTGAGTCAGATCGAGCAGTTCGCCGCGGACCATGATTTGACCGTAGTCCAGATCGATCTGCCACGTCGCAGCATCAAGCTCTCCGGAACCGTGGCGCAGATGAACGAGGCGTTCGGGACTCAGTTGCGCCTCTTCCAGTCTCCCCAGGGCACCTACCGGGGGCGCACCGGAGAGCTCTCCGTTCCGAGCCCCCTTCGAGACATTGTGGTCGGCGTGTTCGGCCTCGACGCGCGTCCGCAGGCGAGGGCGCGTTTTAGGCGGCACGTCGAAGGCATCGGGCCGAAAGCGGCTGGCGACGTTTCCTACACCCCGGAGACAGTGGCCAGCCTCTACAGTTTCCCAACGGCCGTAAACGGATCGGGGCAGACGGTCGCCATAATCGAACTGGGCGGCGGATACAGGACCTCTGACCTCAGCGCCTATTTCAAAGAGGTGAGCGTCAGTCCGGCCCCCAGTGTGACCGCGGTCTCGGTCGACGGCGCCCTCAACCACCCAGTCGGCGATCCGAACAGCGCCGACGGCGAGGTGTTGCTCGACATCGAAGTCGTCGGCGTCATAGCCTCCGGAGTGAAGATCGCGGTCTATTTCGCACCGAACACGGACCAGGGTTTCCTGGACGCGATCACCACGGCCGTGCATGACAATGTGCGGCAGCCATCCATCGTGTCGATCAGTTGGGGCGGCGCTGAATCCACCTGGACCGCCCAGTCGCTCACCGCCTACGACCAGGCCTTCCAGGATGCCGGTCTGCTGGGCGTCACGGTGTGCTGTGCCGCCGGCGACGACGGCTCCGCGGACAACGTCACCGACGGCGCCGCCCACGTTGATTTCCCGGCGTCCAGCCCCCATGTGCTCGCCTGCGGCGGAACGCGCCTGGAGTCATCGGGTGGAAAGATCTCGACCGAGGTGGTGTGGAACGACGGCGCCGGCAAGGGCGCCACCGGAGGCGGAGTCAGCGATCACTTCCCGCTGCCTGCATATCAGGCCACCGCCGGCGTGCCCGAGTCCGTCAATGCGGCTCACTTCAAGGGCCGCGGAGTGCCCGATGTGGCGGGCGACGCCGACCCGGCAACCGGATACCGCATTCGCGTGGACGGCAAGGATGCCGTTTTTGGAGGAACCAGTGCCGTGGCGCCGCTGTGGGCCGCACTGATCGCGCTGATCAACGCCCAACTGCCGGCCCACGTAGGCTTCCTGAACCCAACGCTCTACGCGAAAGCGGCCGGCGCCTTGCGCGATATCACCGCCGGTAACAACGGCGCCTACCACGCCAGCGCCGGATGGGACCCCTGCACCGGCTTGGGTAGCCCTAAAGGTCAGACGCTCCTGACCGCCCTAATAGGCAAGTAGCCATTGTGGCATTACGCTCTCAGCGTGCCGCGTCGCCACTCATGGCGACGCCTGCCCGCGAAGTTGGCCGAGGCATCCGTCAAAAACACAGTCTCTTCTTTTTGTTTGGCGTTGCGAAGAGCCACTGTGCCTCACCCGGCCGACGCCCGACCTCCCAGCGGAACTGGAGCCGCCTTGTCGTCACGCGAGACGGCGACGTCAACGTGGATTCCCCAACCCTGGAAGCGTAGATTACTCCTCTGAGGTCGACTTGCGGCCCGAGCCATGGGCGCGAAGAGATATCTCACTCCGGAGCTTCGCTCGCTTCCCGGTAGGCTTCAGAGATCGAGGAATCCTCCGTCACCCCGACGCTGTGCTGGTTTGCGAAGTGAATGATGAAGTTTCGCAGGATCGCCCAACGATCGGAATCGATGCCGGTGTCGCGGATGAAGACCGACCCTTCGGATTTGAGCGTCAGTTCCCACTGGTTAGCCAGCCTTTGAGCAGTGTGCACGGCCAGCAGAATCGATGGCCACGCGATGCGTTGCTGCCTGCCGTCGCGCCAGGTGATGGCCAAGTGCTTCGAGTCAGCAACAATCGCTTTCGGCGCGCGGCGGCGGAACCAGAGCAGATCGGCTACGAAGAGGCAAAGTGCGATCAGGCCCACCCCGGCAAACACCAGAACCGAGCGCAGCACAGTGAGCCAAAGCACCACTGCAAGGAACGTGAACACTACGGTGCCCCCTAGCCACTGCCAGCGCAGAACCCGCGCGCGCGGCCGAATCACGAGTTGTGGCGACTCCGGCTCGATGGGGTTCGGGTCCGGCGTGGGGAACAACCGTTCGGCGGGCGCCAGAGGGAGTGCGGCTACATCGTGCACATGCACGAGGGTTCGAAAGTCGCTGGGCGATATTTCCGCGGCTCGCAATTGGGCGACAAGCTGAGACGGATTCAGGCGCCCCTCCCCGCGAACGAAGCTGCATTCGCCCGGCTCCACTTTCAGCTCCCAGCCGGAATCGAGCAGGGCGAGAGCAAAAGCGTTCCACAGCAGCGCGGCCGATCGATCGGCACGCTGCTCTCTAGTGAGCAGCGCGCCTTTGGGATCGCGGACCTTCGCAGCGAGAGCTCCCAGCCGCAAAACAAGGTCCGGGATGTGGCGGACCTGATAGGGAGCGAGCAACTCGCGATACTCGGCCGCAAACGCGTACCAGGACGGGACGAAGACCTCCCCGGCAAGCCGTTCCCATGCGACCGGCCTGAGACGGTCGAGCCGGACGCCAGGCAAGGCAACCTTCAGCGCCGACTGCTCAACCTCTGACGTGTCGGCAAGCAGAGAGCCGGCCGGCCTCTCATCCATGGCGGCCGCTGTGGGGCCGTGCACGAGAGCGCGCGCGGCGCGTTGACGAAAAGTCGGATGCGAATGTAAGACGTCGGGCTTTTCCGCGGCCAGCAGTTCATCCGCCGTCGCTGCCGCGCCTCGCGAAACCTGCGGAGCGGTTCGATAGCGGGCGAAGCTTTCCGACAAAGGCAGGCGTACACCCATCTGAAGCGCCGGCGAGAACTCGGTTTCGAGGAAAGAGCGCCACTCGATAGCGGTCTGGGTGAGTTTGCGGAGTCCGCTGACGAAGGGCGTCGCGCCGGCGACCGCGCAGGCCAATTCGTCGGCGCGATACTCCCACTGGCGGGACGTCAACATGATCAGCCAGAGGAAAAGTCTCCAGTACAGTCCGAACAGTGAGACGACCACAAAGCGAAGAAGAGCAACCGCGCCCAGGCGGGAAAGAGCGGCCAGAATGCCGGAACTCGAGGAGAGGCTTTCGAGACTGCGAATCAGCGAGTCCCGCGCCCGTTCGATAAACACGCCGAAGCCGGTATCGCCGCCGTAGTAATGCGCAAATTCGTGTGCCAGGATAGCCCGGAATTCCGCGACGCTCAGTGTGGAGAACAGCGGCAGCCCGATGGCCATCACCCGCCGGCTGCCGAAGCCTAACAGGCCGCCGCGTTGTGCCACCCAGGCATTCGGCTCGAGGATGAGGTATACGGACTCGGGCATCGGTTCTTCGAACTCGTCGGCGATGGCGGCAATCTCTTGAAATAGCCGTGGCTGGCGGGCGGGGTCGAATGCTTGGCTGGGCGGTGTGAAACGGTCCCACCGCGGAATCAGCGACCACAGTATGCTCACCGCGCAGACAGCCGCGGCCAAGCCGACCATGACCCGAATGAAACTAAGCTCGCCGAACATGACCAGCGAGAGGTAGCCGCATCCGGCAGCAATTGCCAAAGCCACGACATAAGCTGTCGCGACGAGGACGGCGGTGAGTATTGCCCAAAGCACGAGGATGGGACGGCGAGGGGCACTGCGAACACGCGACCGGGGCATGGACAGACGCTAAGGTTAACACGCGGAGGACCGGCCCAGCTTCGCAGGCGTTCCGCCCGCTGACGCCACCCGTCCGCCTCACCATCGCAATGGAATCAAACGTGCCCTACATTTCCTGTTGGAACATTCCACAACATAGGAGGAGCATCGTGATCACTTCGAAGACATTACCGGAACAGGCGTCGGAGCTTGGCAGACAGACCGGAGAGTCCATGGAGGAGTTGGGCCGGTCCGCCGGCAGGAAGCTGGATGACACGCGAGATCAAACCGGGGACGCGCTCCATGCCGCTGCCTCGTCGGTTCGCACCACCGGACGTCGGGGTTCGAAAGCGATCGACAACCTCGCCACCGGAACGGCCGATCGATTGGATGCTACGGCATCGTACATCGAAGATCATGACCTGGGAGATATGTGCACCAGCGTGCGGAGCTTTAGTGGCCGGCACCTGACAGGTTCTTTAGTCGCCGCCGCCGCGTTCGGCTTTCTTGCCGGATCCGCCTTGAGCCGCATGACACATTCGTGCGGACGAGCCAATCAAGGCACATAATTCGACGGGAACCGGCCGCCGCCTTCGCTTCCCGGCGCAGCGCGGCGATCCGGTTCTGGCGGAGCAAAGACTGCACTTATTGCGGCGGATTCTGCACGCGGCTCCTCCTCCGGGCAGTGCGCGGGACCAGCGTCACTCGCCCGCGCACCGCCGGAATGCCGGTCATCACAGCGAGCGCAGGAAGTCCAGGATCGACTGTTTGTCGGCGGGAGGTAAAGCATTGAACTTCCGGATCACGGCAGTGGCCTCCGAAGGCGGGTAGTCTTCGCCACGCGGTGACGTGTGAGCCTCAATCGCCTCCAGCAGATCGCTGGTTCTTCCGTCGTGAAGAAAGAAGATGCGCTGGCCGATGCCCCAGAGAGGCGTGGTCCGGAACATGTCGCCTTGGGCGAGGCCTTGCGTCACGTTGTCGGCAAGCTCGCCGCCCATGTGGTGAATCAGCAGGTCGGAATACAGATTCGCCGTGACGCTCTGAAGCGCTTCGGTTTCGTGCCGCGGGCCTGTGACCATGCTGGGTGAATGGCAGAGGAAGCAGCCGATGCCGGGGCTGCCGGTTCCCGTGCCGAAGAGTTGCTGACCGCGCCGCGCGCTGGGCGAGAAGGGCACGGGCTCCGGCGGAGCCAGTTCGCGCATGAAGACCGCGAATGCGAGCCAGTCCGCTATTTGATGCCGCGGATTGTCGAACCCCTGGTTACGGGCGTCGGTGAGATCGGTGCGGGTAATGTCGTTCGGCTCGTTTACCCCCTGCGCACAGGCCGGATTCTCGTTCATGCGCGTGGGAAAAAGATCGTTGGTTACTCCCATCTCCACGTTGTAGGCTTCGCCCCCGAACATCGCCAGCGACTTGTTCTGCGCCTTCCATCCAAAGCGTGCGATGGTGCCGTCATTGCCGCTGCGGTTGGGCATGCCACCGATGCCGAGCGCTGCGCGCAGCGACGCCGTCGCGGCCGAGTTGGCGAGGATGGTGGAGTCTTGAATCGCCTCAACCAACCCGAGGCCGAACGTCTGGAGCGGGATACGGAACGACAGATTGCCCTTCCGATATTCGGTTTCAAAATCGGTAGGAGGCAGCTCGGCGTCCGTGCAACCTGACGCCCCGATATCGGAGCGCCCGACGATCGTGAACAACTGATGCACTCCGCCGTCCGGCGTTCCGTCCGGCCTTCTTTGGAACCGGACCTCGCGGATCGGCCCGTACTGCGTAATGAACGACGGCGGATGGTTCAGCGCGCCTTTGCGGTGCGGAATCAGATCGAACATCGGGTTCTCCGGCTTTCGATGCCGGTCCGCCGCGTCTTGCGGGTTCGGGACCAGGAAGCCGCCCGATCCGCCGATTGCCGGCTGCTGATGGCAGACCGAACATTGGTCGCCGTTGAACCGGGCCCCCAGCCCGGAAGAATTCGTCAGAGTGGCGAGGTTTGGATCCTGGCCCGTGTCCGAGCCGATGGTAACGTCGCTGCAATCATCGCAGACGGACTCGAGTTGGATGGTGCGCTGCCTGCCTTCATCGAACAGCGTCTGCTCGTTGACTTGCAGCCCCTTGATCGGACCGCCTGCCCCGGCCGGCCCCCGCCGGACTCCAGGGTCCCTTTGCGCCAGGCACAGAGATGCGAAACTGAACACGGCGATCGCGACGAGGTGCGAGCGGTGTGCACTGAACATGGTCTAGTCCCTCCCAGTTATGGCCGATTCGATATCGGCCCTCACCAGGGAATGCGCGGACGGAGAGAATAATTAGCGGGCCGGCGGCGCAAATGTTCCGGAGGTGTCCAGATCGCGGCGCAGGGTCGCCAAGGCATAGCGGATGCCGTGCCGGACGACGTGCACCGAATCGCCCAGCGCCTCCGCCGTTTCTTCCGCCGTCATGCCGGCGAAGAAGCGCATCTCGATCAACTGGACCATGCGAGGGTCCTCCCGCCCCAATCGCTCGAGCGCTTGATCGATCGCCAGCAGGTCGACCACGGGACTGCCCGCCGCGCCTGGGACGTCCTCCAGCGTCACCCGCAGGCCGCCGGCTCGCTTCAGAGCCTGGCGCTTGCGAGCGGAGTCCACCAGCACCTGGCGCATGACCCGCGACACAACGCCGAGAAAGTGCGCGCGATCCTCGAAGGACGGCGCCGAGGAACCGAACAGTCGCAGGAAGGCTTCATGGATGAGCGCGGTCGGCTGAAGCGTCAGGTTGGCGCGGTCTGCCCGGATCTGATTCACCGCAAGACGGTGAAGTTCGCTGTAGACCAGCGGGATCAGGGCGTCGAGCGCGGCTCGGTCGCCTTCCCGGATCCGGCGTAGCAGCAGCGTGATCGCAGGGGCGCTTTCCATCGGCATCCTAGCGCGCCCCACCGGCGGCGGCGCTTGGATCGGCGACGCCTAATTGACGCGCCAGGCCGCGCGCTTTATCCAGGTCCCCCATCGAGTGCTCCATGGCCGGATCGCGGCCGATCAACACCGCGGCAATCTCCAGCGCCTTGCGGCAGCGCTCCCGCGCCTCGCCGGCCCGGCCCAGATGCCGCATCACGATGGCCTGATCGGCAAGCACGGAGACTTTGAGATCGAGGGCAATCGCGCTCCTGGGATCGGTCCGGAGGTACTCCTCGATGAACGACTCCGTGCGGGACAGAGTCCTGGCCGACTCGTCCCATTGCGCGTGCTCCATCAGCATCTCACCGAGGAAGGCGCCGCTGTTGAGCCGCAGTCGTTGGAACCTTCGGTTACCGGGGTCGCGCAGAAGAAGCGCATCGACAATCTTGCCCGACTCACGCACGCATCGCTCGGCTTCGGCCTTCCGGCCTAAGCGATTCAACGCCAGCCCCAGGCGCTGAGCCAACACGAAAGCCGTATCGGCCTCGTCGGCGGAGCCGGGGTTGCGTTCCGCGTTCTCCTCGGCCAGTGCGTACGCGCGCCTGGCGGCATCGAGGGCTCGCGGGTCCGCCATGAGTTCGAGCCCCAGTGCCTGACCGCCGGCAGCCATCGCCTGCATATTCCGCCAGCGGGCGTTCTCGGGATGACGATTCACAAGCCGGGCGAGGATTTCCGCCGCCTTCCCGCCGGCCGCGCTCGCTGCCGGCCCATCGTGAAGGGAGATGCAGACATTGGACAGGAACTGCAGCGCGCGTGCCTGCTCGTAGGAGAGGAGGTCGTCGTCCGGGTGGCGCTGGACCACGGCCGCGGCCCAGTCGGCCGCCTCCCCGGCGGCTTTCCGGGCGGCGGTGAGCTCTCCGGCCCCTTCCAGCACGGCGCCCTCGGTCGAAAGGGAGACGATCAACGCCTGCTGAGCTTCGACCTGAGCCGGCGCGTGTCGCATCCAATCCCGGCTGTTGCGCACGGCCTCCGCGCTCAGCGGCCGCGCTCCGGCGACGTCGTGAGTGCTCATACGGTAGCGCGCAAAGTCGGTCAGAGCGCGGAGGAACAGCAGCCGGTCTCGCGGCTGGGCGCTGCGGTCGGCTCCAAGGCCGCGCAGCATCGCAACAGCCTTCTCGTTATCCGCCAGGGCCGGCGCGCTCTGACCGGCATTTACTTCCACCCGGCTCAGCTTGTAGTGCGCCTCGGCCAACTCCCGGGTCAGGCCGGCGTCTCCGCGGGCATCGCCAGCCAGACTCTGGAGGTATTCCCTGGCGGTTGAGGCCACCATCCGGCGTGCCTGCAGCGTGCCTGGCACGTCGTGAATCGAATTCTCAAAGTCGAACAGGAACCGGTTCGCCAGCTCGCGCACCTGGACAAAGCGGCGCTCGGCGCGGCGCGCCTGCTGGATGGAAACGCCGGTGGCCATCAGGATGGCGGCGGCGGCCAGGCAGGCCGCGATGGAGGCGACCCGATGACGCCGCACCAGCCGGTGGGCTCCGTACCACCAGTGGTAGGGGGTCGCTCCGACCGGCTTGTGAGCCAGATAGCGCTCGATGTCTTCGGCCAGTTCCCGCGCAGACCCATACCGGCGGCCGGGCTCGGGGTCGAGCGCCTTCAGCAGGATATTCTCCAGGTCGCCCGCCAGCTCGCTCCGGAGGACGCTCGGCCTCACGGGCCTGACCTCGCAGATGGAGCGTTCCATCTCGCGAGGAGACATGTCGGTGACGCAATGCGGCGGCCGGCCCGTCAAAAGGTGATAGAGCACCGCGCCGAGACCGTAGACATCGGTCGCGGTCGTGATCTCGCGGCCGAGAATTTGCTCGGGACTGGCGAAATCGGGAGTGAGCGCGACGGTCTGAGTCCGGCCGCCCGCGGCGGGATCGATCGCTTTGGCCACGCCGAAATCAAGGAGCTTGGGGGCGCCCTCGGCGGTGACCAGCACGTTGGAGGGTTTCAGGTCGCGATGGATCACAAGTTTGCGGTGGGCGAATTCGACCGCCTCGCACAAGGGCAGGAATACCCGGAGCCTGGCGGAGACTCCGAGTTGGTGTTCCGCACAGTACTGATCGAGCGGCAGGCCATCCACAAACTCCATCACCAGGTAAGGGATGCCGTCCTCGCGAGTCCCTCCGTCCAGGAGCTGGGCAATGCTGGGGTGCACCAGCCCGGACAGGATCTGCCGCTCCTGCCGAAATCGCTCGACCGCCTGTCGGTCCAGCCATCCACGCTCGACGATCTTGACGGCCACGGTCTGGCGCAACTCGCCGTCCTCGCGCTCGCCCTTGAAAACCGCGCCCATGCCGCCGCGTCCCAGCAACTCGCGAAGGCGATAGGCGCCGAACCGCTCGCCATGCTGGACTGGCGGAGGGACCTCGCGAAGCACGGCTTCGCGGAAGAACGCTTCGTCGCCGGAGTCGTAGCGCAGCAGCGTGAGGACGGCGGCCTGCACTTCGGGCGGCGTGCCGCTACCGGCTATGAGCGCCCCTCGTCCGGCCGGCTCCACTTCCATCGCCCGGAAGAAGAGGCGGCGAACCTCTTGCGCATCCATGCTTTCCCCTCGTGTGCCTCAAGTATACCGCGCCCCGCCGCGACGCCAGCGGCGGTAGCATACAGACGAATGCCCGAGCATCTCGCCATCAGCCATACCCTCGCGTTTGTCGAGCAGCACGGGTATGGGTTGCTGTTCCTTTGGGTGCTGGCGGAGCAGAGCGCGATCCCGCTACCCTCGGTTCCGCTGCTACTGGTTGCCGGGGCGCTCATCCGCGCCGGGCGCCTGGACGCGCTGCCGGCGATCCTGTGCTGTGTCGCCGCCGCGCTCATCGCAGACAGCGTGTGGTTTCAACTGGGGAGACGGCGCGGCCGGCGTGTCCTCGGCCTTCTGTGCCGTGTTTCCCTGGAGCCCGATTCGTGCGTGCGCCAGACCGAGAGCGCATTCCTGAAATATGGGATGAATAGCCTCCTGGTTTCGAAGTTCATTCCGGGGCTGAACGCCGTCGCCGCGCCGCTGGCGGGCAATTCCACGAGCCCTTACTGGCGGTTTCTACTTTACGATGGCGCCGGCGCGTCGATCTGGAGCGCCGCTTATCTTGCGCTCGGCTACGTCTTTAGCGATCAGTTGGAGACGGCACTCGCCTATGTTTCACGCATGGGTTCCAGCCTCCTTGTATTGGTGCCGGCGCTGTTCGTAGTCTGGATCGGCTGGAAGGCAATTCAACGCCGCCGGCTTCTCAGGATACTGGACGGAGCCCGGATCACGCCCGAGGAGTTGCGGGATCGGTTGAGCGCAGGCGAGGACCTCTTTCTCATCGACCTTCGTAGCCAGCTCTCCCAGAACCTGAACCTGATCCCAGGGGCCACGCGGATCTCCCCGAAAGACCTCGGCGCCCGCAGCCAGGAGATTCCACGAGACCGGGAGATCATTCTCTTTTGCAATTGACCGAATGAAGCCTCCAGCGCCCGTGCGGCGCTGCTGTTGAAATCGCAAGGGATCACTCGTGTGCGCCCGGTGCTGGGCGGCGCCGACGCGTGGGCAAGGCTGGAACCGCGCGACGGCGCGCCGTAGGTTGCTGACATCTTCGCGACGCCCATGCCACTTAGCTTTCGCAAAGCCAAACAACACAAGGTGGTTATGTTTTTAGAACGCACTGTGGACCTTCTCCGTCCTCTGGGCCAACTGCGCCAAGCAAGCGTCGGCACGAGTGCCGACGCGGCACGCTGAAGCGTTCGCTGAAGCGTGCGCCACGGCCGGCGAGCTATATTCCAAGCGAGTAGTATAAAATACTGGAGGGTAATTCCATGCTGAGCTCACAATTGCCACGCAGATTTCTATTTCTTACCTTCACACTGGCACTGACGGTGATGGCGCCCGCAAGGGCAAGGGCGGAGAACCACGATGCGTACCGCATCTTCACAGTCAAGGAGGGGCTGTACCTGCCCACGGACGTGAAGATGGACCGGGGCGGAAATCTCTATTTCTGCGACTGGAGCGCTCGCATTTTCCGGCTGGACGCCTGGACCGGGGTGGTGACCGTAGTTGCCGGCACTGGCACGGCGGGCGACAGCGGCGACGGCGGCCCGGCGGTCGATGCGACACTGGGCGGGCCGGGGGCGTTGGCGCTGGACGCTGCCGGGAACATCTATTTTTCGGACCCGAACAACCATCGCGTGCGTAAGATCACCAAGGCCACGGGCATTATCGATACGGTGGCGGGAAATGGGACGGTATTCGACGGCGGCGACGGCGGTCCTGCTGTGGAGGCGGGAATCCCCGATCCATCGGGCATCGCGGTGGACCGTCACGGCAACCTCTATATCGCAGATGGAGGCGCCCGGGTCCGGCTGGTGACGGCGAGCACGGGAATCATCACGACCTATGCGGGCACGTGGAATTCCGGACATGCCGGCGATGGGGGCGCGGCGGACGAGGCACAGATCGACCAGCCCTCGGACGTGGCGCTCGATGTCAGGGGGAACCTCTATATCGCGGCGCGTGGTGAACACCGGATTCGCAAGGTAACCGCCGCCACCGGGATCATCACCACCATCGCGGGGAACAGCACCGGAGTGGACTCGGGCATTTTCGGCATCATCGTCTTCCAGGGCGGATTCAGCGGCGACGGAGGGCCGGCGACCAGCGCTCTGCTCAACGACCCCGAAGAGATTGCCCTGGATGCCGAGGGGAACGTCTACATCTCCGATACGCTGAATCACCGAATTCGCAGAGTGGATGCGGAGAGCGGCATCATCGAGACCATTGCCGGCACCGGTGTTCAAGGCTATAGCGGGGACAGAGGAGCGGCGCTCCGTGCGGAGATCAGCGATCCGGCCGGCATCCTGATCGATGCTATGAACCGGATCTTTTTCGCGGACGAGGAGAACAGCGCGATTCGGGAACTCTTTCCTATGCAGTTCCGCCCGCGACGTCCGGTGAGCAGGTTCGGCGGCGCCCGTTAGCCCTAGCGTGCCGGGGGACGATCGAAGACGTGAATGACCGGCAGCGCGTTGCCGTCAGGGTCGAAGAAGCCGCGGCTGCGCAGAGGACCGCTAACGGCCGGCTCCCACCAGAAGACGCCAGCTCCGCGGCCGTGCGGCGTTTTGAGAACCGCGCGGTTCACCGCTTCGAGGAACTTTTTCTGCCCGCCGGGAGTTTCGGGCCACGGCGCCGGCTTGTCCCTGTACTCGGAGGGCTGCCAGTTGTAGGCCGTCTCGACCACGATGATGTCCTTGTCGTAGGTCTTGGCCATGAAGCGCAGATTCTCAGACAACCTCTTGAGATCGCCATGCCACCAGGGATAGTAGGATTGGCCGATTACATCGAAGGGAACGTGCGCCGCGATGAGCCGGTCGAAGAAGGAGCGCGTGGCTTTTTTGTCTCCTCCGCGGTCGATGTGAATCATCAGTCGGGGACGCACCGCTCCGGGGCTTCCGGCTGTGATGCCGGCGATGGCGGCCTGGAGAAGATCGACAAAGTTGTTCCAGTTGCCGGGCAGCTTGCCGTCGGGCCATAGTAGGCCGGCGCTGATCTCGTTGCCTGGCTGCACCATGTCGGGCATGACTCCCGCCTGGCGGAACGCTGCGATGGTATCGCGCGAGTAGGCATACACCGCTTTGACCAGCGCCGGATGCGTCTTGCCGGCCCAGGCGGCGGGGATGGTCTGGCGGGCGGGATCGGCCCAGGTATCGGAGTAGTGAAGGTCGAGAAGGAACTTGAATCCCAGGCGCCGGGCCTCTCTGGCGAGAGCTATGGTGTATGGCAAATTGTTGGGCAACTCCGAGGGCGTATGGAATAGCCGCAGGCGCACCCAGTTGTAGCCGTGCTGGCTGAAGATCACCAGGCCGGCTTTGGATTCGCCGCCGTCCTTGAAAATCACTCCTTGGGCTTCCGCCTGTTTCAGGAAGGACAAATCGGCGCCGATCGCGTAGTCGGGACCTGCGGCGACGCCACGCGGGCATACGGCCATGCCCGCGGCCACAAGAAGGATGATGACAGTTCTGTTCGCCATGGGTCGCTCAGTCAATCCAAAAAGAGGGAGGGCCTTTGAGCCCTCCCGTATTGGTCAGAAGTAAAACTTCAATTCCAACTGAATGATCCGGTGACCGAACTTATTGGTCATGATGCCGGCAGTGGAGGCGTTGGTCGGGGCGGCTCCAAAGGCGGCATAGTTTAACTGGAGCGCCGGGTCGCTGGTGGCGAATCCCCACAGAGGGTGATTGAGAAAGTTGAACGCCTCCGCGCGGAATTGGAGCTTCCGCGATTCGCTGATCTGGAAGTTCTTGAACAGCGTCAGGTCGCTGCTGTTCGACCAGGGGCCGTGGATGTACGGGATCACGTAATTGCCATTGTGTCCCGGTGTGGGGGATTGAAAGCACGCCGGATTGAAGATCTGGTGTGCAGCGAGACCGGAGGTGGGGTTACATACAATCAGCGGCACGCTGGTTTCGTCGGGAGTGCCGTCGATGTAGCGACCGCCGCCCAGTTGGGTCATCCCGCCGAGGTCGCCGGTGCCCACCATGCTTATGGCAAGGCCGCCCGGGAAACTCGGCCCGGTTACAAACACCGGAGCGCCGCTGTCGAAAGAGGTGTTGCCGCTCACTTGCCAGCCGTCGACGAAGGTGTTGGCGAGAGGGTGGTTGCCCATGTACTTCTTGCTGAAGGCGGGGAGCGAGATATTGTAGGCGAGTTTCACCGAATGGGTGCGGTCCCAGGGCAGCGGACCGTAAGTCCGGGACATATCGAAGGAGTCGGCCGAGTTATTGCCAAGGCCCTTTGAGAAGGTATAGGACAGCCAATAGTTGACCGCTCCCTTGGTCCGCGAGGCGCTCACCTGCGCCGAATTGTAATTGGCTTTCAGGATGTGAGCGGCGGGATAGATGCCGGCGATGTTCTGATAGGTGCGGTGGGATGGGTCCATCCAGCTTCCGGGCCAGTTCTGACCGGTCTCGGCGCCCTCCGGCACGGGGTTGATGTCGGGCCAGCCCACCAGGTTGCTGCTGCGGTTGCCCACGTAGGCGACATTGAGAACCGTGCTGCCGGGCATCTGGCGCTGCACCGCGAAGCTGTACGAGAAGGTGCGGGGCATCTTGTTCTCGTTCATCACCGCCACGTTGGGCCAGGGCAGGGCGGCGTCGGTGGTGGTGGTGCTCAGTTGCGACAGGTTGAGGCCGCCGTTCGGAGAAAAGTAATTCAGCACCTGCAAGGGCGGGTTCTGGACCAGCTTGAAGCCGGCGGTGATCCCTTCATCCCGGTAGTAGTTGGTGCCGAATCCGCCGCGCAGGACGGTCTTGCCGGAGCCCGTGAGGTCGTAGGCGAAGCCAGCCGAAGGAGCGGGTTGAAAGCTCACCGGCTTGTAGCCGGACAGCGGCACGCTGGGGTCGTTGGCGTGGGTCACGATGCCGGTGTAGGCCGAGATCGGCGCCGACGCGTTGTACTTGGAGGGATCGAAAACCGCAATGTCTCCCTGTTTGTTGTACCACCAGCCGATGTGATCCATGCGGATGCCGTAGTTGATGGTTAGCCGGCGGCCGATCTTCCAGGTGTCCAATGCATAGAAGTCGTATTCGTTCGCCGCGAAGTCGAGTAACAGGCCCTTGGTGCCCTGCGTGAACATGGAAACGTGGCCCATAAGCAGGTCGGCATACGGGTTGCCTGTGACGGAATTCCAGGAGGCGAGGGTGATTCCGCCCTGGTCCAGATAGTTATTGTCTCCCGTGCGTTGCTGCCATGTGTCGCGGCTCCAGTAGAAGCCGGCTTTGAAGAGGTGCGATCCGACCACCTTGGAAATGTCTTCGGAGAAGGTGTAAGTCCACTTAGGCGTGTTCTGATTGGGGATGACACCACCCTCGTTGAAGATACTCCCAACGCCGGGATCGCCGCCGATGTTCGGGATCACATCGAGGCCGTTGTCGTAGACGCCATGGTAAGGGTATCCCAGCTTGGTGGCGGAGACCTTGTCGGGCGTCGAGAGGCTGGCGCCGTAGAAGAGATTGTTGGCCGTGAATGTGATCTGGTTGGTCAGTGTCGGCGAGAAGGTGTGGGTCAGGTTCGTGGCCACCGAATGGGAATGATCCTGGGTGACGACGCCGCCGGGGTAAGGGATCTGCGGCCAGGTCTGCCACAGACCGTAGGGCATGGGATCGTTCTCCCCCTCATGGTTGTAGCGCGCGGACAGGTGCGTGGAGTCCGTAAAGTTGTAGTCGAGTTTGACGAGTTGCTGGCTACGAGGCTGAGGGTTCACGATGTCGCTCAGGTAGTTGTACCCGCCAGTTAACGCCGGGTTCGCATTCGGCAGCGGATAGAGGTTGGTGAGAACGCTGCCACCCGGGTCGATGGCCGACTGCTTGATCACGCCGACAGCCTGGCAATAGGAAACCGTCGGGTCCTGGCACACCTTGTTGCTTACGATACTGGTACCGAGCAGCGTCGAGACACCGTTGAAATCGCCCTGGCGCATGGCCGCGGTCGGTACGACAGCTTGATGCACGCCCAGGTCGACTCCCTGGCGCATCCATTCAAAGCCGCCGAAGAAGAAGAGCTTGTCGCGGTTCCTGTTGAAGTTCGTGCCCGGCAGCAGCACCGGACCACCCACGTTGAACCCCGGGTACTGAAACCTGCTGGCGGGCTTGGCCACGTCTTTGGCGTTGTTCTGCCAGTCGTTGGCATTCATGCTGCTGTCGCGAATGGTGTAGTAACCGGTACCGTGAAAATCCTTGCCGCCGGACTTAGTAATGCTTTCCATCACGATGGGGCCGTTGGGATTCTCCGCCGAGTAACTGGCCGTCTCGACCTTGACTTCCTGCACCATTTCGACGTTCGGCGTCACCATGGCGCCGCCGTTAAAGCCGTGATCGATGACGTTGCCGCCATCGCTGACGACGGCCATCTGATCGAAACGCGTGCCATTGACGGTATAGGCGCCTGCGCCCGAGTTGAATGCCGACACCTCGCCGTTGTATTGGCCGTTCCAACCGCCGCTGTTCTGCGCCCCGGGAATCACCTTCAAGAGTTCCACGGCGTTGCGGCCGATAATCGCGAGTTCGTCCACCTGCTTGCTGCCCAGGGTGTACGAGGTCTCTCCGGAACTGACTGGAACGGTCTCGGCTTCCGCACGAACCTCGACCGTGGCACCGCTGGTTGCCACTTTCAGGATCACGTTGCGCAGGTCGATTTGATCGTTGATGTGCAGGACGATCCCCTTCTGCACGAAGCTCGTGAAACCGGCGAAATCCACCTTGACGTCGTATGTTCCCGCCGGTATGCCGACAAACGTGAAGAAGCCGACCGCGTCGGCACTGGTGTGGCGACTGGCGCCGGTGGTTTCCATAGTCAGTTGTACGTTGGCATTCGGGATCACGGCTCCCGAAGCGTCGTAGGCGGTGCCCGTGAGGGTGCACGTGCCGGTGCCCTGTGCGTGCGCGAACGGGGCGCTCAATATCAGAATGAGGAACACAACGACGAGGGTGTGTGGTCTGACAGGCGGGATCATTTCAAACCTCCCTGAAGCACTGAAAAGTAGGACGGCGACCTGAAGGTCGCCGCGGCACGCTGAAGCGTGCGCCACGGTCTAGGTGGAATGATAGGGCCAGTCATTGGAATGCGAATCTGACCTAAGTTAGAGTGGGGGATTAAATATCGTTAATCGATGTGGACCAAGCCGCGATGGGCGGCGGCGACAACCGCCTGCGTGCGATCGCTCACTCCAAGCCGGCTGAGGATCATGGTGACGTGGCACTTTACCGTGCCCTCGGTGATGCCGAGCGACGCGGCGATCTCTTTGTTGTTCCGGCCCTGGGCGATCAGAGAAAGCACCTCGCGCTCGCGGACGCTGAGATCGGAGTTGGGCGTGCGGGATTCGAGACGCCTGGCGACGGGCGGCGGCAGAACTCTGTTTCCGGCGTGAACCCGGCGCACGGCGTCCACCAGGGCTTCGGGCGACATACCCTTCACCAGGTAACCCTGGGCGCCCGCTTCGAGCGCCTGGTGGACGTCCTCGTCTCCCTCGTAGGTGGTGAGCACGACGAATCGAGCTCGCGGGCTTTCGCGGCGAATCGTCCGGATCGTTTCGGCGCCGCTCATGCCGGGCAGGCGCAGATCCATGAGCGTGACATGGGGCTTGTGCCGGCGAAACAGATCGACGGCCTGTTCGCCCGTTCCGGCCTGAGCGACGACAGCCATGTCGGGCTGGTCGCTGAGTATGGCCGCAACGCCCAGCCGCATCATGGGATGGTCGTCGACAATCAGAACCGTGATCTTCTCAGGCACTAGACCTTCTTCACGGGCACGGTGATCGAAATCCGCGTCCCGTGGCCCGGGCTGCTTTCCACCTCAAGACTACCATCCAGATACTCGATTCGTTCGCGCATTCCGACGATGCCGTAGTGGCCGACGGCGCCTGGGCCGAGCGCGGCGGGATCGAACCCCTTGCCGTCGTCGACGATGGCGATGCGCAGGGTGCGCGGGTCCGATCCCAGTTCGACACGGATGGTGCCGGGATGGCCGTGCCGTACGGCGTTGCTGAGGGCCTCGCGAACGACCAGCAGCAGGTGGTGCTCCCTCTCCTGATCGACCTCGACGGGAGCGCCGGTGGCCTCGCAGGTAATGGGAATGCCGGCCTGGCCGGCGATCTGCCGGGCGATGTCGGCCAGGTGCGCGCCGATTCCGCCCGGGGCCGAGCGCTTCTCGCGGAGGTTCCAGACGGCGCGGCGCGAGTCTTCGATGGTGGCTCTGACCAGATCGCGCGCGTTCTCGAGGAGCTCCTGCCGCATCTCGGCCGTGGAGCTGCGCACGCTGAGCGCCGCCTCCAGAAGCACCGACGCGCTGGTGCAACCCTGAATGACGGTGTCGTGCATCTCACGCGCCAGCCGGCTGCGTTCTTCGAGCACGCCGGCGAACCTTTCGTGAGCCTGCCGCATGCGCAGCCGGTAGGCGCCCCAAACCGCGGCCGCGACCAGGGCGGCGCAGAGCGCGAAGAACCAGCGGGCGTGGTAGAAGCGCGGCTGCCAGTCCATGGCGAGCGATGCCTCGGAAGTTTCGCGCGGGCTGCTCATGTCGAAGGCCAGCACGCGGAACGAGTAATGGCCGGCGGGGATGTTGGTGTAGGACGCGACGCGGCGGCCCTGCGTCTCGGTCCACTCGGGATCGAAGCCTTCGAGGCGATAGCGGAAGCGAACGCGTTCCTGGGACCGCAGGCGGATGGCGCCGTAGTGGATCTCGAGTTTGCCGTCGCCGGGCGCAAGGCTCACATTGCCCTGGGTTGCCACATCGCGCCCGTCCGCCACCACGCGGTAGATCGACGCGAACGGCGGGCTGGCCGGCGCTCCGGGGTCGGCTCCGATGCGTACCGGACCTTTGCTGCCGGGAAACCAAATCTCGCCGCGCTCGGTGATGCAGCCCGCGGGCTGTACGCCGCCGTACATCTGGGTCGTCTCGAGGCCGTCGGAAGTGCCGTAGAGTTTCACCGCCGGACGGTACGCGGGGTCCTGGGCCGCCATCTCCAGATCCTGCCGGCTGACGGACGAGATGCCGTTCGGTCCGCTCATCCATAAGCGGCCCTGGCGATCTTCGAGGATCTGGTAGATGCTGTTGCTGGCCAGGCCTCGCGCCGTGGTGTAGACGGCCACCTTGCCGGCCTTGGAGCGGTAGAGCCCTCCCCCGCGCGTTCCAAACCAGAGGCCGCCTTCGGGATCCTCGTGGATGGCCCAGACCTTTTCGGCGCTGAGGCGCCGGGTGGCCGCATCCTCCAGCCGCTGGCCGCCGCGCAGGTGGCTGAGACCCGTATCTTTTCCCACCCACAGGTCGCCCGTGCGGTCGACGAGCAGCGCGCGGACGCTGGCGTGAAGCTCGTAGAACGTCATGCCCTCGGGACGCCAGCGGAAGTAGTCTCCATCGGTGCCGATCCAGATGCTTCCGTCGCGGTCTTCGGCGAACACGCGGGTGTAGGGCTGAACGTTGGGGAGCGCCTGCGGCCGGCCGTTCACCAGGCGGAAGACACCGTGGCCTTCGGTACCGATCCAGAGAACTCCGGAGCGGTCGCGAAAGACGTTGCGGACCCGAACGCCGGCCAGCGGCGCGGGAAAGCGATAGAGCAGGGCACTGGCGCCGCGGAAGCGGTAGAGATGCGTACCGGCGAGCCACAGCGCGCCATCGCGATCCTCGTAGATGGTGCCGAAGTCCGGGTCGGCGGCGTCGGGCAGAGAGAGCGTGCGAACCGCGGTTCGGCTCAGGCGCAACAACCCCGCCTGCGTGCCCACCCAGACGTTCTGCTCGGTGTCCTCGAAGCTGGAGATCACGGTGTTACTGGGCAAGGTGCCGGGCGCGGTGAAGGTGGTGAACGCGCCGTCGTGGTAGCGGGTCATTCCCTCACCGATCGATCCGATCCACAAGGTGCCGTCGGGACCCTCGCGCAAGCTTCGGACCGTGGCGTGGATCTCCTTCACGCTGGTGAACGCGGAGGGGCGCCCGGCCGGCATGCGCTGCAGCCCGCTGACCGTGCCGACCCACAGCGTTCCGTCGCGCGTCTGGAGGATGGACTTCACGTTGTCGGACAGCCCGCCCGGGAGCGAGAACTCCGTGGCCTTTCCGTCGCGAATGGAGAAGAAATGGTAGCCGCCCACCCAGAGCGTGCGGTCGCGGTCCTCGTGAATCGCGTGGACGGAGATGAGGGGCAGGCCATTGCGGCCGTCCATACGGCTCACCACTTCGCCGCGCACGCGGAACAGACCGTCGTCGGTCCCGACCCAGATGTCGTGCTGCGCGTCTTCGATGACCGCGCGCACGTAGCCATTGGTCAAGCCTTGTTTCGGCGACCAGGATCGAAACACGCCGCTGCGGTAGCGCAAGAGGCCGCCGCCCTCGGTGCCGATCCACAGGCTGCCGTCATGCGCCGCGGCCAGCGAGAAGATGCTGTTTTCGTGGATGGCGGGCGTGTTCTCGCGATTGAAGACCACGAACTGTGCGCCATCGAAGCGCACCAGGCCGCCGGCGGTGCCGATCCACAGAAAGTGGTCGGGGGTTTGGGCGAAGGCCTGCACGGTCTCTTCGGGTAGGCCGTCTTCGGTGTGCCAGACGCGGCGGGCGTAGCCCTCGAGGGGCACAGCGAACGTAGATGGCGCCACCACCGCCGCCAAGGCCGAAATGGCAAGCCATGTCTCTATTCGCACGCCGAAGCCTGTAGGGGTATTTTAGCTCCCAACAGGTCCGCTCCCTAGCGGTCGCGGCTCGGAAGAGCCAACGCTATGCCTGCTGGGCGTAGGTCGCCAGGGCCAGGAGCGGGAAGTAGTCGCGATACAGGTGGTAGCTGATGTAGAAGACACCCGGAAAGCCGGTTCCGGTGGTGATGGATTCGTCCCAGGTGCCGTCTGCGCGCTGGCGTTCCAGGAGCCAGCGCACGCCGTCGCGGACCGCCTCGCTCGCGGCCTCTCCGGCGGCGATCAGGCCCAGAATGGCCCATGCGGTTTGCGAAGGCGAACTGGCGGCGGGCTCGAAACGACCCGTTTCGTAGCTGTAGCAGCTCTCGCCCCAGCCGGCGTCGGGATTCCGTACCTCTCGCAGCCAGCGGGCCCCTCGCGCGACCGCATCGGCGACATCCGGCGAGCCCGTGGCACGGAGGCCGCGAATGGCGAGGAAGGTGCCGTAGATGTAGTTCACGCCCCAGCGGCCGTACCAGCTTCCGTTGTCCTCCTGCTCCGCAAGCAGGTATTTCACGCCGCTGGCGATGGCGGGATGGGCGCAATCGAAGCCGCGGCGGCAGAGGGACTCGAGCGAACGTCCGGTAATGTCCGGGCAAGTCGGGTCGAGCATGGCGTTGTGATCGGCAAAGGGGACCTTGTTGAGAATGGCCCAGTTGTTATCGACATCGAAGGCCGCCCAACCGCCGTTCGAACTCTGCATCCCCAATAACCAGTCGACGGCTCGCTGTTCGACGCGGGCCTGCCTGGCGGGATCGCTGGCCTTGGCGTGCAGGAGGGCCAGCAGCACCATGGCCGTGTCGTCAATATCGGGGTAGAACTCGTTGGCGAACTCAAAGGCCCAACCGGAGGGACGCAGATCGGGGCGCTTGGCGGCCCAGTCGCCCTTGCGCCGGATTTCTTTGCTGAGGAGCCAATCGGCGGCGGCGGTGAGGTGGTCCGCTCCCTGGCGGTCGCGGCTCGGAACGGCGAGCTCGCCGAGGGCGAAGGCCGCAATGGCCGTGTCCCAGACGGGCGATTTGGCGGGCTGCAGGACCAGGCGTTCCTCGCTCTCGAGCATCAGGTCGTCAAACTGTTTGAGGGCCAGTTGCAGGTCGGGGTGATCGCGCTCATAACCCAGCGCGTCCATGGCGATGATGGCGTACATCATGGCCGGAAAAATGGCGCCGAGTCCTTCGGTGTGTTGCAGGCGATCGAGCATCCAATGCTCGGCCTCGCGGACCGCGCGCCCGCGGATCTTCTTGACGCTCTGGCGCTCCCAGCGCTTGAAGAGCTTGTCGGCGGCCATGAAAAGGTTCGCAATGCGGTCCTTGCGACGCAGGGCGAGCTTGCGGTGGGGATGCACCAGTTCGTCGATCCGCAATCCGCCGGGGGTGGGCTTGCTGCCGCCGCACGCCTGCACCAGCGAAAGGGGGACGATGATGCTGCGCGTCCAGGACGACATCTCGTAGAGAAAGTTGCCCGGGATCATGACGATCTCGGGCGGAATCGTGGGACAGTACTTGCGCGGGAACAGATCGAACAGGCTGTAGTTGATCTTGGTGTAGCTGTTGCACGCCTGGATGCCGCCGAGCTTCAGGATCAGGGACCGGGCCTTCTGCATGCGCGGATCGTCCACGTCCATGCCCGTCATCTTGAGCATGGTGTAGGCGCGAACCGTGGCGTTGATTTCCGACTCGCCGGGTTCGTAGGTGTTCCAGCCTCCGTCCTCCCTCTGGGAGCTCAGGATGGACCGCACCAGCTTGCGGATCTTGGGCATGGTGGGCGGATCCCAGGTCTTGCCCGGGACGGCGGGGTAGAGCCACATCTGTAGAAGGATATAGTCCGATTCCAGCGTGGAGTCAGCCGTGAGCTTGCCATACCAGTAGCCCTCGGGATGCTGCCGCGCCACCAGGGCACGCCCTGCTCGAACCGCCGCTTCCTCGGCAGGCGCCGCAACGGTGGCCAACATGGGAACCTCCAAAACCGTCTCTTCGCGACAGGTTTTCTCAAGTCTAGCACAGCTAGGCAGAGAAAGCCGTCACTTTTGGACAGGTTTTGGCGAGGCTTCGAGAACACTTCTGAGTTCTGCTTGGGCGGCCTCGGGCTGGCCGGCTTCGATCAGGTCGATGGCCTTCGAATCGACGAGGCGGTACCAGATTTCGCGGCGTTGGTCGAAGCCGGGAAACCGCCCGGTCACTTCCGCGCGCAATTGTCCCAGCAGATCCAGCAACTTGGCGTAGGCGGGCCCGAACTCGCGGGCGATGCGATCACGGATTCGCGATGCTAGGGCCGGACTCTTGCCGCCGGAAGACACCGCGATGACCAGGTCGCCCTGGCGGTGGATGGCGGGGAAGATGAAGCTGCAATGGGGCGCGTCATCGACGGCGTTCATGGGGATGCCGCGGGCTTCGGCCTCGGCCCAGACGGCGGCGTTGCCGGCGCGGTTCGGCGGGCAGGAGATTGCGAGAAACGCCCCTTCGAGATCCCCGGACTGGTATTCGCGCGCGTGCCACTGAATGCTTTGCTCCAGCTCCGGGGACACCGTGGGAGCCACCAAAGTGACCTTCGCGCCAGCCTCGAGCAGTGCGCTCACACGCTCGGCCGTCCCGAAGCCGCCGCCGATCACCACGCAGCGCCTGCCGTCCAGCCGCAGCAGGACCGGGTAGTAGGCGCTCATAGAGTCTGGAATCCCACCCGGTTGCAGAAGTCTCCGAAGGACTCTTTCGGCCGGCGTTCCGCAGCGTACAGTTTCAGGGCGGGCCGCAGGCGGAGTCCAATGTCGCGGCGGGGAACGTTCTCGGCAACCATGGAGCCGAGGCGGGTGCCCAGGTGCGAGGCGCCCAGGTAGAGCGCGTACAGATCGACGCTTCGCCCCACGATGCCGATCTCCGCCGTGTAGGGCCGGGCGCAGCCGTTCGGGCAGCCGGTGACGCGAACCGAAATCGCATCGTCGCCGATGCCGGCGTCCTTCATCTCGCTGTGCAGGTCGTCCAGAATCGCCGGCAGCACGCGCTCGGCTTCGGTGATGGCCAGGCCGCAGGTGGGGAAAGCCACGCACGCCAGAGCTTCGCGAACCACGGGCGGCAGTTGCTCGGCGAAACGGATGCCGTGCGCGGCCGCCAGCCGGGTCACCTCGGCGCGATCGCCCTCCGCGATGCCCGTGAGCAGTAGGTTCTGCTGCGGGGTGAGCCGGACCGCCAGCCGGAAACGCTCCACGAGTTCCCGCAGGCCGGTTCGCAGGCCGTCGCGAACGCGGCCGCTGGGAATCGGCAGTCCTAGAAAGAAGGATCCGTCGGCCTGGCGCTGCCAGCCGAAGTGGTCCGACGCGCTGGCCCAGTAGAGCGGCTCTGGCGCGTCGATCGGCCCGCTCATACGCGACTCGAACTCCGCCTTGAAGCGAGCCATGCCCCATTCCTCGAGAACGTACTTGAGGCGGGCGAGCTTGCGGTTGGTGCGATTCCCGTAGTCGCGATGAATGGCGATGATCGCTTCCACCGCGGCCGTGAGCCGATCGGGGGAGACGAAAGCGAGCGGCTCGGCTATGCACGGGTGCGTCGCTTTCACGCCGGCGCTCATCCCGAAGCCTCCGCCTACGAGCAGCGTGTAGCCGCCCTGGCCGGGAACGATTCCGAGGTCGTTCGAATAGACGTCAATGCAGTTGTCGCCGGAGGCGGCGATGCCGATTTTGAATTTGCGGGGCAGGTAGGTCGCGCCGTAGAGAGGCTCGTCCTCGGGCGGGGCGGACTCGGCGGCTACGGTCTTCTCGCCATCGAGCCAGATCTCGTAGTAGGCGCGCGTGCGCGGCTTGAGCGTGCGGGCGAGGGATTCGGCGAGCTGCTGGACGCGGTTCCTCTCGGCGTCTCCGAAAGGCGCGGGGCAGCAGACGACATTGCGCACCACATCGCCGCAGGCCGCGAGCGTGGTGAGCAGGTTCGCGTTCAGAGTGCGCATGAGTGCCCGCAGGCCGGTCCTGCGCACGCGATGGAACTGGATGTCCTGCCGGGTGGTGATGCGCAAACCGCCGTCGCCGGCCTCATCCGCCAGGCGATCCAGTTGCAGATACTGATCCGCGGTGAGCGCGCCGCCGGGGATGCCGACGCGCACCATGGACCGAAATTCGGGGGGCTGCCCGGCCTTGCGCTGGTCGCGATCGGTTTGCTGGTAGGTGCCGTGAAACTTCAGGATCTGGACGGTCTCTTTGGAGAAGTCGGGACGTTCGAGCGACAGTTCCTCGAGGATGGTGCCGCGCAGGTGCCGGCTGTTCTGTTTCACGGACTCGGCTGACGAGCTCACAGCGCAACCTCCGCGAGTGCCCGCGCGGCCAGCTCGCCGCGAAGCGCCGCGACTGCGCCGACGACGAAGACCGCCGGGGCTTCGACCTCGACGCCGCCCGCCGCCACATCGCCCAGCGTGGTGTCGACGACGCGCTCCTCGGGCCGGCTCGATCGCTCGACGAATGCCGCGGGCTCATCGGGGCGACGGCCGGCGCGGATCAATGCGCGGGCGATCGCGGCGCGCTCCTGGACGCCCATCAGGATCACCAGCGTATCGACGCGGGCGTAGTCCTGCCAATCCACGCCGCCCGATGCGGCACAGTGCCCGGCAACCACGGCGAAGCCTCGCGACAGGCCGCGGTAGGTGAGCGGAATGCCTGCCAGCTCGGGCGCCGCCAGGGCGGAGGAAACGCCCGGAACGATCTCCACCTCGATGCCGTTACGCGCGAGCGAGAGCCATTCTTCGCCGGCCCTGCCGAACACGCAGGGGTCGCCGCCTTTGAGGCGCGCTACGGTCTTGCCGGCGCGGGCGTGCTGCAGCATCAGGTCGAAGATGAGCTGTTGGGTGCTCTCCTGCTCGCCTTCGTGCTTGCCGACGTAGATCAGCTCGGCCTCCGGGCTCGCGAGCGCGAGTACCTCGGGGCTCACCAGGCGGTCGTACAGCACTACATCCGCCGCGCGCAGGATTCGCAGCGCCTTGACGGTCAGCAGATCGGGGTCGCCGGGCCCAGCGCCCATCAGATAGACCTTGCTCATATAGGTTTCTTTCCGGCATCGAAGGTGTGGATGCCACATTC
>Ga0182027_10003193_pt1 | contig 26187 bp, 41 predicted proteins | sample 712E1DmetaG_FD_121300 | JGI IMG/M metagenome (GOLD analysis project Ga0182027, IMG submission 121300) | Permafrost microbial communities from Stordalen Mire, Sweden - 712E1D metaG (Illumina Assembly) | ecosystem: Environmental > Terrestrial > Soil > Wetlands > Permafrost | place: Sweden...
AAACTAATCATTTCGTCTTTAATTTTACGCAATTCAGTTAAAATTTGCGTGTAAGTTTCGCCTCTTGTTGTCATTTTTATTCCTTTTTGCCATTTTCTTATAAAGATAATCCATTGGCAAAATGATTACCCTTATTGATAATACAAATGCGCCAAAAACAGATTTTATAAAAAATGCAATAATATCAAAAAATAAGGAGATCACTGCCGCCTTGCCCACTTATAAATCTTTCGTGCAATATAAAGCGCCGCAACAACTGTAATCCATTTAAATGTCTTTTTCATTTTTAGCTCCCTAATTCGTAACCAACAACTTTGTTATCCTTTATGACTTGACGATAATTTTCCACCCAAATTGTTTTGCCGTCTCCCGACTTTTCAACAATTACCGCATTACAATTTTCCTCATACACATAAAAGGTATCACCAATTTTGCGGTTTTTATTGCTGCAATCCTTACAAATACAAACTCCGACTTGCCCCAAGTTTTTTCCATTATAAAATAGATTTATAAACCCCTCAACCATATTAGAACCATATAGCATCATTTGATCCTTTGAATAATCCGACCCTTTGTCATATCATATGGTGAAACTTCAACCCTTACTTTGTCGCCAACAATAATTTTAATCAAATGCTGTTGGATTTTTCCCGATGGACGCGCAATGATTTTTGTTCCATTATCCAATTGCACATTAAAAATACCGCCGCGATTCGCTTCAATCACTGTCGCGTCCAAAATAATCCTATCTTTTTCATTTTTCATTCTGCTTTTTTCTCCTCTTTTTCATTATCATCCAACAAAAATGATAATGACATTATTACACTACTAGTATCCAAGTCATATCTTTGAAGCAAAGATATAGCTTCATTAATTTTATCCAAATCTTCATCAAGAATTATATTTCTCATTTTAATTCAAACATTTCTTGTAATGAGGAGCGGCATTCTCCCTTCTTAATCAATCCACATAATTCCAAAATAGTATCAACCGCCCCATTTCCTTCGGCATTTTCCTTTAAATAAGTTTCAATTGATAAAACCTTACCCCTTTTCAATCCAAAAAGAATGGCTTTCCATCTTTTCTTCAAAGCAATTGCCGCATATTCCTTCATGTCTTCAATATCTTTCATTTCCGCATAATCAGATTTCGTTTCTTTAATCAAATCCGCCAGTTTTCCCTTGAACAATGATATCTTTTCTTGAATTAATGATGGGCATTTCGCAAAAACATCATCATCCGAACCAAGCATAATCAATCTCATGATATTTCTATCGCTTGCTGATAAGGAAAAAACAATCGCTTGCCCAGTAACATAATTAATATTCTTTACCTTTACCCTATTAAAATTCCCATCAATAAGAACAACTCCCTCCTGTTCATCACCTTTCCAAGAGTTTACCATGGCTATTATCTCTTGTAAAGAGGAAAGTGGATACTCCTTCGGGGTTGGAATGCCAATTTGCGCGGAAATATCGTTTATAGGCAGTTCCTTTAATGAAATATTATCCCTTACACCCAAAAGCGTTAGAGAAGGTTCCTCATAACGAATATAAACTTGAGAATAAGGGCTTGTTAGTTCAAACATATATGTGTAATTTGGGTTTAATTTGTTTGTGAATGGTGAATAAAACGATAAACCCATATCTACAAGCGCCATCCTGGCTAATTCGGCAAACGTTAAGCCGATATCTAATGGAATATCCGCCTCGGGAACGTTATGAGTTGCAAAAAACCACTCATCCTTATAATTAAAGAGATTAACATTCGACCCGTCAATCTTTTCAAGCACACGAGTTGTTTTCCAATCTAATTTTGCGGAGTGTCCTTCTTCAGAATTAAAAAATTTACGAAATGGATATGCAATAATATTCCAAGTTTCATTTTCAAGAATCAAACCGCGACATTCCTGACAGATTTCTTCGCCCATTGGGGAAGCAATTTGAGAATATTTTAAAGCAACCTTATTATTTGTTATACGATTAGTAATACCATAATCATTTTCTAAATCTTGTAACGTTTTACCAGAACGCAAATATTCTTGAACTTTCAACATTAAAAATCCTTTCAAAAAATTATTTGTTAATTTGTTCTTTGTGTTGTTTTAACCACGCATATAATGTTTGAAATGGAAATTTCAATTCCCTAGAAATATCCATAATTTTTTCGCCATTATTATATTTTTCAAAAAATATATTCCTTATATCTTTATATTTCATATAAAAATTTTCTTTAAAAGAAATAGATTTATATTTCAATTGTTTAGCCGAAATAATTGGAACGTTATTATATGTACTTTCATATAATAATTTATATAAATTTTTAGCTGGTTCCCCATAAACCCTAAACTCAAATAAATTTTTACACCTTTCTATTTTTTTAATTTTTCCTTTAATTGGTAATAATCTATTAATTTCATTAATAAAATTTTCTGTTCCAACAAATGTCATAACAAAACAATATTGCCCCGCTCCATTATTATAATATCCTAAACAACCATCTCCATCAAAATACCCTCTAAGAAAATATAAAAATAATTCTTCTGGTAATTTTTTTGGATATTCTATATTATATGTTTTTCTTTCATAAATTCCATAATCATTTAAAAAATGAACAACTTTTTTTGATGAATAATACATTGCATAAGCATTTTTACTTTTATAAAAATTACCAGTCCAATCCAACATGTCTTTAATTTGTTTTAATAAAAACAAACCATTTTCCCCAGATTGGCTCAACGTTACAGCTCTATCATTAATAATACAACCATCAGAAGCAATTAGCCCCAAATAATATGCTTGCTTATAACTTATACTATTAAAAAAATCTTCATTAATAAAATATTTTTGTTTAAACCTAGTGTCCATTTATATTCCTTATAAAAAAGTTGCTAACAAATTAACAATTCTTTTAAGAAGAATATTTTATATTTTTACTTGCCTTTATAAATCTTAGCTATCTTAATTCCCAATTTTGATATATCATCATTATCCGTATGAACAGTTTTGCCGTCTTTTTCATGATCAAAGGTTATTTGATGTCCATAATCAAACCCCAAAGTGAATCGATGCCTCCAAAATTGATCAACATCTAAAATTTTGCACAAAACATCCGTCCAATCTTTTGAAAATCCATCTTTTCCAACCAAATTATGCATATTGTGCATGAACAAAATGGCACCAAGCGCATTGCATCTTAATGGCTTATCATAATTTCCGTCTGAATAATCAAAAAGGCATCCATTAAATGATATTTTGATATCATTTTTTATTGCATTATCCAATGCGGCAATAATAATATCTTGTTGTTTGCTCATAACAATCACCTTGCCAGAATCATAACATGAGCATATGATTTGTCAAATTAAAATTACCTTCGCGTTATTGTTATAGATCCATCTGGATTATTCACATGAAAATAACTGGGATCCCAGCCATAATCAGCACCCCAAAAGTTATCATGATGTCGCGCCTGGGCAGCAAAAGCATTCAAAATATCCTGGCGCCCAAATCGCACCCTAAATTCCGATTTCTTATAATCCACAAAAACCATTGATCCGTCTTCTGTCGCTTCTACAACTTCCACATATTTGTCAGTTTGTCTATCAAACCAAGTATCCCCAATAACAAAATTTTTATTATTATTGTTGATATAAATTTTTTCAACAATTCGCCCGTCTGGAAAATTTATAAGTTGATCCATTATTTTTCCTTTATGCCTTCTTTTGTTAAAATTTCCAAAACAGTCCTATAATCATTTATATCAGAAGCCCACGCAACATACCTTTCATCTTCTTTTTTTAAAGTTTCTAAACTTGCAATATAAACCTCATAATCATAATTAAAATATCTCTGGCAATCTAAAATATTTTCTTTTGCAATCGTTTCCGCCTCAATTATATCTTCAGCATAAACATAAATTGGCGCCGTAGCCATTACCCTATAAAGTTTTTTCATTTTCTTCCTTTTCCCAAACAATTTTATATCTTAAAACAACTGCATTTTTGGAGAAAAACTTATCGCACCCGCAATCTCCGGACCAATCAACATCCCCAATCAAATATTGATTAATATTTTCATAATCTTTTACTTCAATTACTGTTCCAACCTTATTCAAGCCAATTGAAACAAACGATTTGTTTTTTTCAGCTTCAACTTTCTCCAATTGAGCGAGTTTTATAGGAAGTTCCTTTAACCAATTTATATGAACATCTTGCATTCCAAGCCAAGCGGAATATTCAATTGAAAAAATTCTAAATTTTGCAAGAAGAACCCAATCATTTGTTTCCCTAAATTTTTCATTATTTATTTCGCCAGAAAATTTCTTAATTATTCGATTATAAATTTTAATTGGATCTTCGTCTTTATACATATCTTGAGTTACAAAAACAGCATGTTCAAAATCACTTGCATATGAATTTTTTATTTTTCTCGCAAATTCATTATAAGTTGTTCCAAATTTAATTTTGGATCTTTTATCAATTTCCTCCTCATAATCAGGTATTTGCATCTCGCTTCGTTTTTCATAATATTCATCTGAATATTCAATATTCCATGGCAAATTAATTTCAACCCATTCATTATTGCTTTTTTTGTTTATTTTCCATTTAGGAGTTTTGTTACAAAGATGCCCTTCTATAAATTCTTCTCCACAATAGGAACATTCGAGTGTTGGACAAGCTATATTTGCCATTAAAACCCTCCTCTTAGAATTCTTTGTGATTTAATTGAAAAACAACAAATCCCATTTCTCGAAACATCCTGCAAATTCTTGGGCGATCATCCAATATTGCTTCAATAAAAAACTTACCAAAAATATGATTATCTATAACTTCCTTCTTATAAATAGTATCTGGTCTTTTATCATCATCTGCGCGCATATACAATTTATATGGAATGGGCAAGTGTTTATTTATCCATTCCTCAGTTATATCACGAAATTTTTCATTTCTCCCAGTTAAAAAGAGAATATCACGCCCCGAATTATACATTGTTTGCAAACAAGCTAATACTGCGCAATTAGGGGCGTCATTTATAGACAATGCCACATCAAACGCGGATCTATCACAAAAATTTAAAATAGTTCCATCAATATCTGAAACTATAGCTTTATTTAAAGCTATATCCTGTTCTATATAATTATTTTCAAATGAATTAATTTTATTAATAATAATTTTTTTAGGTTCTGGATAACCATTTTTTAGCTGATATCTATTATACATATCTCTTATTACTTTTTCACCAACCTTTGCTCGACCTTCTCTTTTCAAATCGCGCTCAATACAGGTTTCGATATCGAGATTAAATATTTTTTCCTCAATTTCAATATCCCCGCCACATTCCGTGGCAATTTCGCATAACCTTTTATAAATTTTTGCCGAAAACGAGGTGTTATCATAAATAATATTAAAACCTTTTTTTAAAGCCGCGCGTAAAATTTGTTCTTGAACACTGTTCACAAACTCTTCATTTTTGTGAGAAAATCCCCCGCCATCAAGCATCTCTCGAATTAAGTCCTTATTTAATCTCTTCCACTTGCCAGGCTCTTGCTCTTGTAATTTTTTTACCCATGTTGATTTTCCGCTTGCAGGCAACCCCTTTAAACAAATAATTCGCAGCATTTTAGCACCTTTTTATCAAAAAATCTTTTGATTTAAATCCTTCTATATCAACATCCAGCCAATTATTACTTTTTTCAATATAATTATATTTTTTCGACATAACGGAATTTTTTGTAAATTCATATTCGTAAGTTGTTGTATTATCCGAAACTTTTATAAATGATTTTTCTTTTACAAAAGGTTGCAATTCATAAAATAATTGCATTGCCCAATAATCAAGAACATAACTTATGTTATCATAAGTGGGGCTGGTAAAATATATATTGTATAAAGAAATATCAACCACGTTTCCTTTTCTATCAAACAAAACATCCCAAAATTGTGCCGCGAATAATTGCTTAACCAAATAACTAGTTTGGACATCTTGTAAAATCAAATCTTCAAAAGCTTTACTATAGCTGCTGGTTATCAACATTTTTTTGTTTTGATTTATAATAATCGGAATTATTTCACCCAGATTTTCTGCTGAAATATAAAAATCCGCTTCGGTATAATATTTCTTTGGCAATAAATTATCGATAATTAAAGACATTAAACTCTCCCATGTATGGAATAGGAAATATACCACAAATCCTATGTGTGTCAACGATTATTTCTTGTCGATTAAAATGAAATTACCGGAATTTCTACTTTTGCGCCAGAACCATACCCCAAATCTGTTAATTTAACGGTTACTTTATCCCCGTTTCTTACAACTAACATATTAGACGGACGAAAATCTTTAAATGATGAATCTATTTTGCTTCTTACAGTTTTTAATAATAAACCCAAATCCCCAACATCTACATCTTCAACATTTTTAATTATAATTTTGCCGCTTTCCAATAAGGAATCATAAAGTGCCAATGTTAATTCCTTCATTGCATCCGGATCGCTCAATTCCATTTGAATCATATTAAAAACAGCATCTGGTTGCCGGCTTACATTCTTCCCAATATATTTCATCAATTTTGATGCTAATGCGTATGGAAGATCCTGCCCTTTTTCCTGTTCTATTATGTAAATTGAATTTGAGCCAAATGAAAACATAAAAACATTATATATTTTAATGATTCCAGATTTAATTGTTTCCTTTTCTTTCTCCGTTAAAATGGGAACTTCTGTTTTATCATTCTGAATGTTATAAACCAACATTGCATTTTTTGCTTCGCTGGAATCTGTAGTAAATTTAATAACTACATCTGGTCGGTCTTCCAAAAAGAAGATTTGACCCATCGTCCCAGCCGGTCCTGGTATCAAATTTAACGAAAAATATTCCTTATATTTTTCAACCGCAGCAGTTAGTTTTATATTAACTTTATAATTTTCCGCAATCTTTTTTAATTTTTTATATATTCGTTTTAATTTCATCGCAAAAGTAATACCTAATATTTGGCAAGGAAGTATCCAGTTAAATTTTGCAATTTTTCATTATCAATATCAAAAATGATTTTGCTTTCAATTCCAAGCATTTTAACCATGGAAGTTATCTGGTCATTTGATATATTATATATATAGCTTCTAACGCATAAAACGCTTTTATTCCCCTTTTCTTTAAAATCGGCGGGCTTTAAATGAATAAAACGAATCCAATCATAAAAATCCGGAATATTTTTGTTTTGCCGCTTAAATAAATTATAAGCAATTGAGTGCATATTCTGCCCATAAGAAACTAAAATTGTATCAATTTCCGGATGCCACATCCATTTATATGAATGTTTAATTTTATTTTCATCATAAACCGGCGGAAAAATTATCATTCTATATACACCTTTTCTTTGTTATTAAACGATGGAGGAGAAATAATTGCATAAGTATTAACCTTCCATTGATAGCCATCATCTCTATTCAATGTAATTTTATCAATGGCATTATAGGAAAAATGATATCCACTATATACAAAAAGATTCGCTAAATTTATTTTAAATGTAATATCCTCGTTTTTAGGATCATTTATAATTACCAGCCCAAATTCATTCGGAGAAATAAAAATAACTTCATCATCATTCATCCTAACAACTATTGTTTCCCCACTTTTTTCTAATGTTATTTGATAACTTTTATCAAATAATTGATCATTGAACAATGCAATTTGATGATCAGTATCTTCAACAAGAGGAAAACAACATTTATAAGTCATTTTCTTTGGCTTATTATTATTATCATTTATCATTTTCGGCTTTTATTAAAGAAAAATATCCAAATTCAGACAAATTACTTTTTAATAGTTCCATATCAAACAATTCATGCAAATTTAATTCAGCATCAGCCGCTTCAATTGATGGATATCCAGTTTTTATATAAGCAGATTTAAAAAGGACATTATTAATTACATTATAAGTAATATCTGATTCATTATTTTCTTCGGTTTGCAAAACGGGTTCTTCTGGAATTGCTTCTTTTTTGAGAAATCTAGACTTCCCGCCTTTTCGCCCAATAATAAACAAACCAAGGTTCTCCTTTTGGAAAAGTTTTAAACATTCAATAACCTGAACCCTATTAGTTTCAACCGCAACTAAAAAATTATCTATTGTTAGATTCCCATCATTTTCAAGAACCAAAGTTTTACCGACTTCCATCACAGAAACTATTTTTTTAATTTTTTCTTGAATTGCCGCATTAATATTTATATCAACTCTTACAGCCCCCCTAATAAAGCGCGTTGGTTTACCCCTGCGACCTACGGCTAAAACTCCCAAACCTTCCGCTTCAAGTTGTCTTAATGCTAAAAGAACATCGGTTCGATTTCTTTCTGCATCAAAATCTGAATATTTTTTAAAAATATCAGTAATTGTAGTTTCATCATTTGCTGAATTAATAATCAAATCCTTAATTAAAAATTTAACTTCATTAGCCATTACATATTTTCCTTTCTTTAAAATACGAAATCGTAAAACAGCACTAATCATCACTACAGCTTCTAATTGCGTAAATTTACAACCTTTAATCATATTGCAAATTTTGCAGCAAGAAACAATATTATCAAAAGCATACCCCTTCAAATTATCAATGCGATCCAAACCGAAAGCCGTTTCAGAGTTTTTGCAAAGCAAATTATCACAATAAAAACAAGGCTTATTAATTATGCTTTCAAATTGTTCAAAAGTTAAATTAAAATTAATACCTCTTTTTTTAGCCAGCCATTTAGAATTTGTAAATCTGCATTTAATAGCCCTACTTTTCTTTTTTTGCTTATCTTTATAAAAAGAATGATTTTTATAATAATGAACTTTCCGCCTTATAGAAATTTTAATCTTATTATCAGCTTCATATTTCTTTTCACGCTTTGTAATTTTTACAAAATTCTTTTTTCTATATTCTTTTTTTTGTTTTGCTATTTTTTCTTTATTTTTCCGTCTATATTCTTTTTTTCTCGCTATAATTTTATCTTTATTCTTTTTTTCATATTCTATGATATATATTTTTCTTTTTTCACTTAACATTTTTTCTTAAAAGCAACACTGCATTTACCATAATTTTTGTTTCTTCCATTGTAAAAACTTCACCTTTAATCATATTACAAGTTTTACAACACGAAACCACATTTTCATTTTCATAACCTTTTAAATTATCAATTCTATCCAAACCAGATCCAAATAAAGAATTATTATCTAACAAATTATTACAATAAACACATGGGGTATTTGCTATTTTAATATAATTTTCAAAAGTTATAGAACATAAAATTTCTTTTTTTACAGACCTAGAAATTAGAGACCTATATTTTATTTTAAACCTTTTTACTTCAAACATTATCACCGTTATTAATAAATATATAACGCTATTCTTTTATATTAAAAGAATATTTAAGAAAAACTTTTTATATTTTCCGAAACAACTTTTTTATTTTTTACGTTTATTATTCCATATTTTTCCGAATCGATTGTATAATAAATCTTCAGCACACTTTTAGCAAGAAGAATCCCCAAGCAATTTACGCAGGGTCTTGCCATTGCGTACGAAAAATCATCACGCCTAGTTCTTGCAACAAAAATTATAGAATTTTTACTCATTTTTTTTACACAACGAGTTTCGGCGTGCGCAGCAGGAAAACTTCTTCTTTTATAATCATGTAAATTTCCAAGCATTACCGGACCATTGGCACTAGCGACGATGGTTCCATCATCTCGAATTCCAACCGCGCCAACATGGAAAATACGCATATCATCTTTAAGATTTGCAATATCCGCCGCAATTTTAAAAAATTTATCTATCATTTAGTTTAATGAATTTTTCTTTAAATTTTGGACTTCTATTTCCTTTTCATCAATCTTTTTTGCTTCTTCTTCAAATTCACCCGAAACTTCAACCTTTTCTAACTTATACATATTTTCGCAGCCAAATAAAAACGCATCTTTTTCAATCTTAAAAGTAATAGCAATATTCGCAGCAACTCTTATCAATGCCATTAAAGAAAGATAACCAACAGTCATGTCTTCCTTATCTTCATTTGAAAGAATTTTAGTTAAAGCTTTTATTAAAACTTTCTTCAAAGAAATATAAAGCTTTTGTTGTTTAATCAACATTTCATCATTTAATTTTTCTTCCATAAAATTCCTTTAATTCAAATTTGAATTGATTTGTTTTATTTTTTCCCGTTTAATTTCCGAGTTATTTTCCAAATCAAAATTTCCAGATGCTGCGGAAAGAAAATCTTCCTTTTTATATCCAAACTTTTTACATAATTTAGCAGCGATTCTTAATGGTATTGTAATTGAAAGCAATACACTTTCCTCTTTCTTATCATTTGCAATAATTTCAAATTTTGGGAAAAAATATTTTATAAATTTATTGTAATTTATAATAAAATTATCTGATGGTTCTAAAATCATAATATATCTCCTTGTTATTAAGCGAAGCTGACAACAAAAACGCATTTGTCAGAATCACCACCAAGAGAGATGTTACCATGCAACTGGAATCAATCAAGTTGTATTTTTGAAAATATATATTTTCTCTGGGCTATTCAGATTTTCCATGTTCGCTAAAATGGTGGGGGCTCTAACAGTGGTAGCCCCACAACCTGCAGCTCTATAATTCTATCAAACGGCTCCGTTTGTGGTATTGCTTCAGCTCTTGCGGCTTGTTTTCTATAAAACCTAACAGATGAATACTTATCAATTTTAGTATCCAAACCTGCGCAGCATTTATAAATACCATTTGGAACTGGAATTAAAACAAATTTATTTTCATAATTTATTATCTCAATACTTTTTCTTTTTTTAAAATCGCAATAAAAATTATACATTGCTAATTGCTCTTTATCAAGATATTTTCGCTTTTGCGGCTGACATTTTGCCATTTCTAAAGCGGAGAAAGTTCTTGACGTTGATATCATCAAATATCCATTTTCTATAACCAACCTATTCATCCTGCTTTCCTCTTCGTAATTATCAATTTTTGCTTTCTGCGATTCTGCAACAATCATTGATAATGAAATATCTTTTCCAACTTTTTCTTTAACCATAAAAATATTCCAAATGTCAGTAACAATATAATTAATATTGCATTTATAAGGATCTTCCATATATCCGCCATCAATGGACAAATCGCCAGCCATGATGCCATTATTATCAACCGCAAACGTCGCAATTTTCTCAATAATTTCTTGTTTCATTTAAAACCCCTTCTTTTTTTAGGTATTGGCAATGAATGTATCACGACTATTCCGCTTGTCAAGCCATTAAAACAATTTGACAAGGCTTTAACAAAAAAAATCAAAATATATATGCAAAATAAATGGTTAATATGATATCAGCACTTCGTTATCCAGGAGGAAAAGCCCGCAATATTAAAAAATTGATGGCGCAGCATTTCCCACCAATGAATCAATTCAGCGAATTTAGGGAGCCTTTGTGCGGGGGGCTAAGCGTTTCCCTGTATTTCAAGGAGAAACACCCAGAACTTTCCTTCGCCGCATCAGATTTGAATTATGAATTATTTTGTTTTTGGCAAACTTTAAAGAATTATCCAAACGAATTAATCACAACAATAAATTTCTTGAAAGATGAAATAATAAACGGCAAGGAATATTTTTATAAAATATTAAATAGAAGGAAAGAAAATCTTTCCGTTTTTCAACGAGCCGTTGATTTCTATATAATAAATAAAATATCATTTTCTGGGCTAGCCGATTCTGGTGGATATTCTAATGAGGCTTTTGAAAAAAGATTTACAAAATCATCAATAAACAACTTAACGAATATTGCCAAAATGATTAAAGGTTTTCAATTTTATTGCGTGGATTATTTATTTTTATTTGAAAAACCTGGGGAAAATATTTTTATATATGCCGACCCGCCATATTTTAAGCAAAAAAATTCCAAATTATATGGGGTTAATGGCGATTTACATATTGGATTTGATCATGAAAGATTTTTTGAATGTTTCAAAAAATGCAATCATAAATGTTTAATAAGTTATGATGACTCAGATTTTATTCGCTCATTGTATAAATCTTACAACATGAAAGAAATTCAATTATCATATTCAATGAATAACGTGAATTCCAAAACATGCAAGAAAGGTAATGAATTAATAATAACAAACTTTTAAGGAAATATGGATAAAAATAAAATATTAGAAATAATAAATGCAAATTTTGAAGACGCGGTTGAAGTTGAAATTAATGATGAAATTTATGAAATATGCCGAGATTTTGCCGAAAAAGTTAATCCAACCACAAAATATGGCGATTGTGGTCAAAATAATATGAATAAGCGATTGATTGATAACTTGATTGGAAAAATTGCTGAGTTTTCAACTTATGCAATCTTAAATAAAATTGGAAGGAATAATGAATTTATTTTGGATATGCCAGATATTAGTATTTATAAAGGTAGGCAAAAAACGTGGAAATCGGATTTATCAATAAAAGCCGACGACGGAGAAATAAATATTGCGGTTAAATCACAATCAGTTTCCCAAGCAAAGAAATATTCATTATCAGGAACCTTTCAAATTTCAGCAACAAGATCCGATAAAGTTTTTGAAAAGCAAGATGAATTAATCTTTCTTTGTTTAGTTGATGATATTAATAATGACGGAAAAAAAACATTAATACTCCCGCCAAAAACAATTGGAAATATTAAGTTTTCAGATCCAAAACTTCCAAAATATAAAGGGGTCAAAACCTGCTATTATGCGCGGGAGAATTTTGAGGAAGAAACGTTGCAAACTTGGCTGGATAAATTTGGAGCGGAAAAGGTTAAGTAACTATACTAACTTTTTCATATAAAAATATGAAAAACATTTTACAAATATTAGATATATATAGCGAATATTTCGATAACAAATCAAATTTATTTAAATTAAATAATTTTATTAGCCAGAATTTTTCATTACAAAAAATAGCAGAAGAAGAGGAGTGGACAGAAGATGATGTGAATAATCATAGAAGAATTTTCTTAAAAGAAAACCCATCACATCCATTAATTAGAGTTTTAGATCGAGCGAGCCCTAAAACAGTACAAGAATTACATCATGTTTTTAATTCTTTTCAAAATGGATTGTTTGAAATAAACAAACAAGTTCCATATCTTTTAGAATGTATACCAGATACAAGAAATTTTTATTATGAAGTAAATTTAAACAACGAAAAATTCATATTTATAATACAAAAACAAACAATATCAAACCATCATATATTAAAATTCGATACAGTTTTATTAGGAAATATGCGGTATGATAAAACCATTCATTTGAAAAATTAATGAAAACTTTAGATGATATGAGTAATTTTTATACTAAAGCAAAAAATAATAATAAACCACATTCTGAAATAAAAAAGATGTTATCAGAAATATATCTTAAAAAGATTAACTAATGTTAGCTAATTTTTCTGCAATATCAACAATATTATCATTAGGTTTTATTTTAATATTAAACCAATTTGATAATTTTTTACACTCTTTATCATAAAAAAGAAATGTTGAAAAACAAGAATCGTCACTTAACCAAACAACTTCTTCAATCCCCATTTTTGCAAGTATTAAATTTACAAAATATTCATATCTTTTAACTTTATCATCGTCACTTATTGTGACGATTTCAAACAAATCTTTAACTTTTTCATTTTTAGAAAATAATTTTTCAATATCTTTTTTTCAAATCTTATAATTTTTTTCATAATATACAATAATATTGTGTAATTGATATCCGCTTATTACAAAACATTAGCTTTCTTTTCATATTTTGAGCAAAAATCATTCAGAATAACAGCCGAGGCAGCCGCACAATTAATTGATCGGATTGATCCATATTGCTTAATATAAATTAAATCATCACAAATCTCTAATATATCCTTTGAAATTCCGCATTGTTCCTCGCCAAATACAAGCAATGGCACACATGGGTATGCATAATCATTTATTGGTTTCGCGCCCTCTATATTATCAACCCCAATAAATTTATATTTCGATTTCAAATCAATAACTTTTTTAAATGAATCCAAAAAAGTTATATCCGAATAAAGATATGCACCCGCAGCCCCACGTTTATCGTATTTCCTCTTGCCAAAATAATAAATCTCCCTTACACCAAAGGCGTTTGCATTGCGGATTGCGGAGGAAATATTAAAATCACCAGTGAAATTGTTCAAAAGAACTGCATACGGAAATGACTTTTCAAAATTTCTTTGTTTAATTTCTTTTATAGAAAGCCCTTTATATTGATCAATCACATTTGCAGTCCATTGATTAACAAAAGTTTTTAACCGAACAACCCATTTTGCCCCACACTTTTCACAAAAATTGTGATAATGCGAGCCATTAATTTTGCATTTCCACGGGAAAAATGAATAAATCCTATTTCCTTCCTCGCAAATTTTTGAATTATGTGTTTTTGTTTTGCAACCCGGACAATATTTATTGGGCATCTTCCAAATCGCTATCTATTTTTGAATTATTTATAGGATTTTCTGATAATTTATAAAATGCCTTTCCCATAAGCTGGGATATAACTTCCTGTTTTGGGGTCATCAGTTTAGTTCCTTTGGCAGACACGCAATCTTTAACTTCATCCCAAATATCTGATAAAGCTAATTCAATTGATGCATGTCCCCTCTCTGATAAACGATCCAAAAACAGATATTTACCCGCAATCGTGCACATGTATCCGATACCACGATTTGTTGGTAAATTTCTTGGCAAAGATCGCGGCATTGCCTTTAAAATCTCAACGGCGGTTAATGGTTTCTTTTCTAAAGACAAAGATGTTCCGTCTTCTTGCAAGATTGCAACATCAGTTTTCTCTGGCGCCCCGGTATAATCCTTATGAAGCCTTTTTACCTTAAATGCAATTGTATATTGCTTTGGGCACGTGTCATTACTTTCAAATTTTGCCGCGCCAGATTTGCCAAGAGTTCCTAATGTATAAATCCCATAACCACACTCCTGCAATTTTTTAAAAAGGGCATCAATTTCCACGCGCGTATATCCAATGCGCAACATTATCGGCATTGTCATAAACGGCAATAAATTAAATGTTATCGTTTTGTCTTTTAATTTTAACTCAGTTGGCTTCTTGTCCATAATTTATTGCACATCCTTTTCAAAAAATGATTCTTTTTGTGAACGACGAATCTCTCGGTCATTATTCCGGTAAAGCGACCGTTGAACACTCTCCTCATTATCTTTTCGGTTTTTTGAAAAAAGACGCCTGTTTGTTTTATTAAACTTTACCGCCAATTTATAATCAGCGCTTTCTTCCTCTTCACTATCAAACATATCAAGGTATTCATCATAATCAACTTTTTTTGAATTATTCGTAGCCATCTTCTTTACTTCTCCTTTACGAAAGGGCGCATTAATCATGTGCCGTTATGTTATAAGATTATAACACACAGCGCCAAGATGTCAACTTAATTTTAAGGTTTTTTTGGAGATTCCGTTCTGTTTCCCAACGATCCCATTGGCTTCTTTTTTATCAACCCAGTTTTGTAATCCCTATATTCGGAGAAATTAGAACAATCCCTATCATTATTACATTTTGTGCAAGATAATGCTAAATTTATTAATTGATTGGTCCCGCCTAATGTTTTGGGGATTATATGCTCGATTGTTAAAAATTCCAAGAAAAATGTTTTCAAACAAAAACAACAATGATATTCATCATTCCCGTGAGAAAGCGTTGCTTTTATTAGTTTAACTCGTTTGGAATTTATCTTTGCAGCCACATTATCTTTATTTATTTTTTACAAATAATTGCGGGGCTACTATTAAATAGTGGGTTAATTCTTCGCCGCATTGATCGTTTGGTTGCTTTTTCAACGACCGAACGACGCAGTTTGAATTTTCCATTACGTGATTTGGTGAATAATCCACAATTTTGATAACGAACTACAGTAGAAATAGTTCGATCAAGCGTGGAGCCCTCAGTTTTATAACCGAGCGCAAGCAGCGCGTCCATAAGTTGCGTACAATTCATTCCATAATTCTTGTTTTTAAGCAGAGCATACAGACAGAAGTCAGCAATTCGCAAATTTGCGAGTTTTTTGCTGCGAAGCAAACCCTTTAAAGCCTCAAGCTCATCCCAACTAGTACTATTTTTCATATTCATCTCCTTATTTATTTATATATAACCTATTGAATTCCTCTAAAAATTCCTTTTCTGCTCTTTCCGGCGACCAAGGATCAATTATAATATCGTATGGCTCATACTTGTCAGACCATTCCTTTGGCGGCTTTGTCATTAATTGATTTCTTTCCGTTATCAACATCCTATCATCAGCTTCTTTAACTTCGGCAGGCATTCCTAATGCTAATCCAAATTTTTTACAAACAACATCCATAAATTTCTTTTCAGTCTCAACATAAGTTTCAAACCCGGCTGATCTTTTTAGGGGTCTAGACAAGTCAGACATCGCGAATTCTGGCAAATCGTGTAAAAGTCCCCATAATTTATGGGTTTTACACATTCTTGAGATTAAAACAGAATGCTGACCCACACTATGATGTCGAAAACAATGCCCAGTAAACCGGCAAATTAAAGATAATGCGTGGGCCACATCTATAATATCTATTTCATCTTCTCTTGGATCTAATGGGTAAAATACTTTACCTGTATATGTTTGTATCCAATCGCCGATTCTTTTTTCCTGCATATCACACCACCTTTTCTATATTTGAAAGATATATGGTATTTTTTGTTGGCGCTTTAAATCATAAGAGGTCACCAATCAAAAGAAGACCTGTTCGTCATAACTGGTGCTCGCGCGAAAGCACGCCGCAACCCTTGCCACATATCATCATAATACGTAGGGCAAGATGCCGAAGAATTATCATTAGAACCACCTTCGCTCAAAGATGAACTTGCTATAGCCGAATTTTCCTCAATTTTTTCTTCTTTTTCGATCGGCTCAGGCTTTTTCATAGCTTCAATAGTTGAAACTGTTGAATTGTTTCCGTTTAAAATCGGGAAAACAACCGGAATAATAACTGCTGGCTTTATAACCTTCTCCTTATTTCTATTTCTTTTACCCATATTTTCTCCTTTAATATTAAAGGGAATTCCCCCCTTAATATCTTGTCAAGAAATTAAATACAAACGCGCCCGGAAGCTTTCACTTCCGGGCAACTTGTTCGTTTACAAACTATGCAGCTGGAAAATATAGTCGTTGACGCGTATTTCCAGTTGCTCGCACACGCCCACCTTCTACAAGATGTTTTACAGCAATAGAAATGCCAGGTTTATCCAGCTCCACAAAATGCGCCCAAATTGCTTGCGCGGCAACCCCGTCTGCGTGTGTGGAAATGAACGCAAGAATTTCTGCGGGGGCATCAGCTGCCAGTTTATGATTCTTTCGGGGCTCACTTGAAGCCGCGGGCGCTGCCTTACGAACGTGTTTCCCAAATTCAATAGCCATTACCGCAGCTACTGACTCAGTTCCCAAGCCACTCTTAAGAAGACGTTTGGCAAGGCGTGTAGCCTCACTTTTTTGAGCATTATCCTCCTTGTCAAGAGCCGTCACCTTCTCCGTCAGAGAAAGTTCCTTTACTTTAAGCTCCTCTAAAAGAGAGCGAGTTGCTCGCGCATCCGGGCTTTCAAAATCAAAAGCACTAAGCACTGTCTCAAGTGCATTTGCTGCGGCTACGGTTTCTGCCAAGGTGGTTGAATTATTCTCGTCGCTCATTGTCAATCTGCCTTCCTGCTCTTCCGAGCAATTTGTTTGTAAGAGGAATGTATCATCTGATTTTGATGTGTCAAGATTTATTTTAACGTCAATCCGCTTTGCTTTCGCGATCTAACTTATTCATTTTCTCAGAAAGAATATATCTCTTTTGAGATTTTTCCCATTCGGTTTTAACATAAACATGCCAAAAAGCATTTACCATTGAATTCGGGATAAAATTATGTTTAACCCAAAGCTTAATAACTTGCTTATCATTGTCCGACAAAATCGTTTTTGAATTTGAAAAAAGAAGTGGATCAAGATTGTTTTTCATAAGGAAACCTTTAAAGGTAATAAGGGGTTGGTGCGCCCAATCGGTAAACTGGGCGCATAATGATATCAATTAAGCAGTAGCTGAAGAAGCTTGCGCCGCCAAAGAAAGCTTCAGCAAGCGAGCGCGTTGCTTTTTTGCACCCACACCAACACCCAAGCGTCGGTTAAGCGCCGCAAGCTGGTCCTGAATTGACAAACTTTGCCAGCCTTCAGTTCTTTCAACGGCTTCCTCGCGCCTAAGATTCTTCAAATCTGGACGACGACCCTTAACGCCACCATACAGACGATGATTATTTCTTTTGCTCTTCATTAATGGATTTGACATTTTATTAAACCTTCCGTTTTATTTGTTATTATTCGTTTGAAAAACTCATGACATCCTTATGGATATCAATTTTCGCTTCTTTGAAAAGTTTCACATAATAATTTTTTGTTTCTTCACAAGTGCCACACCCGCAGTCACTATATTGAAGGAATTTCTGCATATTATTTGTGCACTTTTTACAAAATGATCTCTTATATGAGTTTTTCGCGCCATCAATTCCAAGTTTTGACAAAGAAACTTTGGCAGAACATGTTGAACATGTGAAAATCATTTTTGAATAACAACTATCACACAAATGTGTGGTTTCGAGATTGCCATTAATAATGGTCTCATGCGCCCGCGATTGTTTCGCCCCGCATTGTGAACATTTCATAATTTCAACATAAGCCCCTTGGTCTGTTGAAAACCTCAAATTTCCAAATTCAAGGTCATTACTCATAACAATCATATTATCTTGAATGAATTGCCCATATCTCCAAGTATCCATGAAAGGAAAAATTCCTGAATGCTTCAGGGTAATCGTTCTTTTTGAACTGTCAGATAAAGCAATCGTTTGATCAACAAGATTTTGATCCGGGTTATGCCGAAGAATATATCCATTACTTTCAGCCCACATACGCAAAACATCAATCACATTATGTCCAGATGGGTATACGCGATCCAAAAGCTTAGTAACCCCATCATCAAGCGTCCACAACAATGCGCGGACTGCCCCATCCATAACAACCAAACTGACCTTATCGGGATTCAATTCATAAAGGTTCAGCTTGAATGAGTTGCATTTCCCGGTCATACAAGAATGCGATGCCGCTGCTTTGTAAAACTCCCTAATTTCCTTTCCTTTAAAGAATTTAAGACGGCTAGAAAGTTCCACAGTAAAACTCTTATTAAGATTTATTTTAATCCTGCGAGTAAACTTATCAATGACACTATCATTAATAGTTACAAAAGTAGAACCATATGTTCGGGAAAAATATCGACCAACAGAGGTCATAATCCTCTTTGGAATATCATACCGTTGTTCTTTACTTCGGCAATAAGAAACATAACAAACTGCGTTTGATAAATCATCAACGCTCATAGAAAGGAAATGCTTCTTGGTATCATCTCTAATATCTTTAATGATAACATCAAGTTCTACTTTTTGTTCAGACGTAATTTGCTTAGATGAAAATAGCTCATCTGTCGCCGTAATCATTGAACGAATCAAAACAACCCTACGCTTTAGTACCTTATTCATTCGTCGGCTCCTTATTGGTTTCTTTTCTTCGTATCTGTTGTAGGTTTAGATGATAGTATCACCGAGAAGATGATAGTCAACTGCTTTTTATTTCAAAATTCAAACGTTATTTGCTTGGATTTTTCATTTGATGGCGAAAAGTTAATAATTCTTTTGTAAGAATCTTTCTTAGCAAGACAAGCATAACACAAACAATTATTATGCTTTATAAAAGCTTTAATAAAAGCGGCGCATTTTTTATCCACGGACCAATTTTCATGTCTTTGATTATTTTCAAACGAATTATTACAAACGGAACACTCAAAACACTCCGATTGATAACAATCATAACAATAATTATTATTATTTACACTATAACAATTATTACGAGTAGAACCACCACAATTTTTGCAAACGCTTCTTTCATAATAAAAACCATCAGTATTTGTAAACGTAATATTCCCAAATAAAGGATCATTAGATAAAATAACATTGTTGCTTGTCATTTTACCAAATTTAAATGTGTCCATATAAGGAAAAACGCCTTCGTGTTTTATCGTAACACAATGCATTTTATTATCGGAAATTCCATTATTTCTATCATCCGTTACTGCCTCCGCAACGTTCCTAACCATATATCCTTTCCTTTTAGCCCAAGCTCGAAGGAAATTAACTCCCCAATGCCCAGCAGGATATGCCCGATCCAAAACTTTAACACCATCATCGCAGGTCCAAAGCAACGCGCGAATTTCCCCATTAAAAACTGCCATCTCAATATTTTTATTAAGTGAATAAATTGATGTTTTAAACGAAGCACAACCGCCGGTCATGCAGGATTTAATCATTGTTTTTGCATAAAGATTTGAAATGTCATTGCCAGATATAATCTGAACTTTCGCATCAAGCGAATCATCCATAAAAAGCATTACCAAATTGCAAAATTTATCCAGGTTAGCATCTGAAATTGATACTGAATCAATTAACAATTGCCGACGGATAAATCTTTGTAAGGAAGTCTTTACCCTTACATTTTCAAGATTAGAATTTGATCCCTTTCGGGTATATGAAATTTTAGAAGCTTCACCGATAGATGCGGAAATAAAATACTTATCTTTATCTTCCCTTACCAAATGAATAATATCATCAATAATAATTCTAAGAGAATATGAAGGAAAACTTTTTCTCGCATCAATCATTGAGCGAATTAGTTTTACTCGGTTTTTCAAAAGATGAGAACTCATTAATTATTCTCCTATAATTCAAGGACTGTGAAACAGTTTATCACAAAACAGAAAGTTGTCAAATTGTTTTTAATTACCGATTTCTACCAATCTGGTATCCATGTGTTGAAAACACGTCTGTTATTGGCGCAACCGTTGTTGGTACGTTTGTATAAACGTTAACACCGCCATAAATATAATTTTGTCTATATGAGCTATAATCATCCTTATAATTATTTACCAAAAATGAAAGACAACGCTTACAATAAAAAATTCCACTCATTTCAAATGAGAATTTTTCTTCGGGAGTTAAATTTTCGTTTTTTTTATTTGCACCGCAATTATAACAAGAAACAAATCTGGAACGAAAACATTTTTCACAACAAATTCCTTCTAAAGATTTAAAAATCTTCCGAACATTTCCACCACAAAAAATACATATTTCTAATTTGAGAAAAACACCGTGCGTGCTTGTAAAAGATAAATCACCAAACATTTTATCATTTGAAAGAATCAAATTATCATCATTTAATTTTCCAAACCTAAAAGTATCAAGATAAGGATAATATCCTGCCTGTTTCATTGTAACAAATAAGTTTTTTGAAATATCATTTTCACCAAATATTTCAACAGTTTCTTCCAAAGAAACAACACCGCTGGCATTAGCTCTTAAAAGATATCCATTATTTTTCGCCCAATTCCTAAAAACTTCCACGGCATCACACCCAGCCGGATAAACCCTATCAAAAACTAATTTATCGCCATCCGCCTGCCAAACAAAAGCTCTTATATAATTATCCAATACCGCCAATTTAACTTTATCAGAATTAATTGCGTAAAACTCAATTTTTTTCCTATTCTCACGACCAGTCATACAAGTTTTTGTAAAGGTGCTTGAATAAAATGTCACTATTTCTTCGCCAGAAAGTAATTTTACTCTATTGGAAATGTCGTCAGAAAGAAACGATAATACAAAACTACCAAACCGATCAAGTAAATTGTCATTACAAAATTTACTATCAATGCCGAGTTGGCGACGAACAAAGCGTCTAAACGATGTTTTGACGCGCTTCTTAGCAATAAATTTATCTTTAATATTTCTTGCATAGGTAACTCTTTCAATATCTTCTGGGTCTATTGATAGAAATGAAGACCCAACATCCGATTGAATCAAATAACTAATGCTATTAAATTTATCAGTATCATCATCTGAAAAACAATTTCTTACTTTATCATAAGCTAAATTAAGAGCTTTAATTAATTTCTCGCGCCCGGCAATAATTTTTTCCATAATTTCTCACCCTTATAATTTATAGTAAAGGAACTGGTAATTCATTATACCACTCATTATCAATAGTAGTAATATCAATATCCTCATCCTCTATTTCAATTACTGCATCAGGTTCTGTTGTCGAAGAAGTTTCATTCGGCTTAACAACTATGGAATCTTCCTTTTCTTTTTGAATTTGCAAAAGCTCACCTTCATATTCAATGAAATTTTTGCAATGGTCACAAAGAGTCCAATTTTTATTATCAAAGAAATATTCCTTAATAGTGTCATCTCTATCGCCGCAGAAATTACAACTATCAGCAAACTCTTGCGCGTCAAATACAGTTAAGCCGTCTGTAGCTTCCACGTCCTCATCGTCAAATCCATGCTCCTTGTTCCAATTTGAAATAAATTTACTATCCCGCCCAGACTTTTCGTCATGATTATCACTAATTCTGACATTGCCATTTGATGATCCGCCTCTCTTACCGCAAAAAGAACCATGACCATAATCAAAATTACCATAATAATGGGAAACTTCAATCGTATTATTAGCCTTTGGGTCCCTTACTGCTGGTAGTTCCTCCCATTTTACATTATATAGTGCTGGAATTAGTTTCTTAATCAACCAATCAGAATTAATCTTCTCATTATTGGAGTGCTCATGAAAATAACCAACAGAAATATTCGTTACTTCAGCAATATCCTCTTGATAAGCACAAACATCTGTAAAAAGTCCCGTATCATCCGGCTTATACTCAAGACTTCCAAGATTCAATTGCGAACAAAGTGCATTTGCAAATTCAGGCGAACAAGTCCTAAGCATTGACATCATAACTGTAATTACACTTGTAGTTCCCCTTCTATCGAATTCAATGCCCCTCTTGTAATGAGAGAAATCAAAATGCTTAATAGCCCAATCCGCGCCAATAGTTCCTTTTTCCTCGCCAATATGGAAAACATACATGCCAGGAATATGAGCATAAATCATTGCAACAAGACAAAGAATGCCGCAACGATCATCCCCACCAAGACAACTGCTTTTATTAGACATTGCATAAATACAACCATCATAGAAAAACGGTTCTGTTTTTTCCGGGGAATATCCAACTGTATCTAAATGACAGCAAAAAAGCGAATTGCTTTCTTTCTTTTCCCCAACTTGATACCAATAATTGCCAATTTCATCGGTAAATCCGCCAGGCGGCAAAAATCTCTTAATTAGATCCTCATGCTTATATGGAGTGGTTGTTTCCAACAGCCCCAATAAAAGATTAAAAAGTTGTTCCTCGGTTAGCTTTGGCATTATGTTTTCCTTTCACGATATTCTATGGAAGAGAGTATCACACATAAATCTCTTGTCAAGAAGTATTTCTTATTAATTTTAATCAAAACTCATCAGTTTCACTATTTTTTTCAACAACACAGCTTTTGCAGAAATATTCACCATCAATTTCTGAAATTAATTTTTTGTCAATCCATTCATTACATTTTTCACAATGCACGAAATGATAATCACAACAACTTTCACAAACATTAATATGTTCGCTTTCAATAAAAATTGCATTTTCGGCTAAAACAAAACCGTCACATTTTTCACAGGTAATATAATGTTCATCAAAACATGATTCGCAAATATAAGTATCATTATCAGAATGCATTTCAGATTTATAAAAATTCAAACTGCAACTATTACATCGCCGACATTTTCTATGAAAACAATATTCACAAAATGAATCGCAATTCTCAGTATAATGAGCATCACTTGTAAAACCAATATCATTACATTCCATACAAACAAAACAATCGTTTTCATAACATGAATCGCAAACACAATGGTCATCTCCTATAGAATGACCTTCCTCCTCTTCCATTTCACAATCACACAAATAACAATCAAAAAGCTCTCTTTTCCATGGCAATTTTCCTTTTGTATTTGTTGCAAGATAATTTAATAATTTCTGCGCAGGTTTAAAATTGCCAAGTTTGCAAGTATTTTCAGTATGATCCACATCATAAACAAATTTGAACGTATCCATATACGGAAATTTATTTTCAAATGAAACGGTAATTTCCCTAACGGAATCATCACTTAAATATTGGTTATCATCATAGCCGCCGAAATGGAGGTCCTTTCGAGTAATATACTTATTACTTTTCGCCCACTTCTCAATAAAAAGGGATTCAACACAAGCTGCTGGATAAATTCTATCCACAACTTTCGTTCCATCATCACAAGTCCAAAGCAAAGCTCTAACACTTTTATTATAAAGGATAAGCGATACTTTGTTTTCATTTAATGAATAAAGCTCTGTCTTATTACAATGAGCCGTTCCAGACATACAACTTTTATGCGGCGAATCTCTATAAGCTTCAACAATATCCTTTCCGTTCAAAAGTTGAATTTTATTTTTAATAAATTCGACAGGGGTAATTTCCGCCATAACCTTTTCGCAAAAGAAATTTAAATATTGATCACTCAACGCAGAAAAATCAATATTTAACTCGCGACGGATATATCTCGCCAAAGTTGTTTTAGTTCTTTTTTCCGAATCAAAATCTGAATTTTTTGAGGAAAAAAGATATGAAACTTTTGTTGGATCTGTAATTGAAAAAGATAAATTGTGATTGTTTTTATCTTCCCGAATTTCTTTAATAATTTTTTTAATTATTGAAGTTTCCTCGGCAAATGGCAGATGTGAATGTTGCTTCATTGCTAGAAGCAATTTAACCCGATTTTTCAAATTGGGAGTAGTCATCAAACAAACCCTTTCACATTGAAATTGATGAACGAAAACAATCCTAACATGGTTTTTGTTAGATGCAAGGGAATACTAATTAATTTTAACGGGTTAGCAAATATAATCCAACAAGTCCCAACACTACCCCAGCATATTGAGTATTATTTAATTTTTCACTAAGAAGGATAATCCCAACAAAAAGAGAAAGGATAGTTGTTACTATTTGCCAAACCATACTCATTCTGGCAATTTCATTTTTCTGAAGAACAATCGCAAGCCAACAAGCACTTCCTGTTGCATAACAAGAAATAATAGAAAAAGCTAGAAATAATGAGGGCTTATATCCCCATGATTTTGATAAATATTCGGCAGTGGTATAAAAAATCGAAGCTATACCAAACCAAACCCACATGGGGATTTTTATAATCAACTCATGCATTATTGATTATTTCTTTGAAGGAAGTTTCTTCTTTTTAACTAAAACCAATTCATTATCTGAAATAAAATCACTTTGACCTTCCCCAAAACAATTTTTGCAAAAGAAAAACTTTCTTCTATTTTTGTCTTGATAAGTTTTCATTTTGGAAATTTTATTAAATTCATTACAATTAGCACAACTAGCAACTATTTTTTTGTTTTTTATACATTCAAAACAAAAAACATCATCATCACAACAAAACTGTTGATAATCATAATGATTATAATAAAACTTTTTTCTGCAAGAAGAACATGCAATTATAAATTCGGCAGCACAATTTTCACATAAAGGTTTTTTATCGGCTTTTTTAAATGATGTAACCGCATATATTTTCCCAGAAGTTCCTGGATATAGCTTCTCCTCACACGAGAAACAAATTGGCGGCTCCCAAGGGGTTTTAACTTCTTCCATATAACTTGAACCTTCAAATCTCCAATCACTTAGCAAAATTGATTTTTTTGTTAAAAACTTAACATCCTGAAACGTATCAAAATATGGCAATGAACTTTTACAAATTGCCGTCACAAACATATTCTTATTATTTTTTCGTCCCTCTCGGCAGTCACTACAATTACAACTACCATCCTCATTATCATGGTCATAAACTTTATATCCCTTTTGTTTTGCCCAAGATAACAACAACTTAATATGAGCCCCCCCATCTGATGGATAAATCCTATCCAAATAAAACTTATTATCATCTAGTTTCCAAAATAATGCCCTTGCTACATTTTTTTTATAAACAAGAAGTTTAATATTTTTTGGGTTCAAAGCATAAAGCTCAGTTTCATAACTACCATCCCCAGTCATACATGATTTAATTGTGGTATTTTTATAAAACTTTTGGATATTTTTTCCGGAAAGAAACTCAATATCTTTTTCAATTGTTTTTG
>Ga0182027_10003194_pt1 | contig 26184 bp, 30 predicted proteins | sample 712E1DmetaG_FD_121300 | JGI IMG/M metagenome (GOLD analysis project Ga0182027, IMG submission 121300) | Permafrost microbial communities from Stordalen Mire, Sweden - 712E1D metaG (Illumina Assembly) | ecosystem: Environmental > Terrestrial > Soil > Wetlands > Permafrost | place: Sweden...
CTGCGGAAAAACTCAATTCGGCGGGTGGTCGGAGGGAGGCGGGGGTTTCAACCCCCGCATAAAGCCAGCAAAATCAAGCAGGGCTTTAGCCCCGGAATCCTACAATTCGCCAATTGCCGCTTAGCTCCCGAGTTTATCCGCAGCCTCTTTAGCCCTGGAGGGATGCCCTCAGCAGGCTGAATGACACAATTCTCAGCCAATCCAGACTATGCACCCCCGAAGCGATAAGCTAGAAAGTTGAATGCGGCTTTCACCGCACAGGAGCACGCCCTTGGCCTACGACGATCTGCGCGACTGGATCAAGACCCTCGAAAAGCACGGCGAACTGAAGCGCATCCGCGAAGAAGTCTCGCCGGACCTCGAAATCACGGAGATCACCGACCGCGTCAGCAAGATTGGCGCGCGGGCGAAGGCGCCTTCAAGTGTTTCCGATTCCCACCCATTCCGCAAAGAGCGCGGAATGGATGGGGCACGTGAGCCTTATGCTCCCGGTGGGCCGGCGCTTCTCTTTGAAAACATCAAGGGCCACCCCGGCCACAAGGTCTTCATCAATCAGTTCGGCAGCGAGCGCCGCATGGCCCTCTCTCTCGGCGTCGACAACCTTGAGCAGATTGCCGAGCGCATCACCGGCTTGATGAATATGAAGGCTCCGGAGGGGCTGTTCGACAAGCTCAAGATGCTGCCGCAACTGGGCGCGCTCACCAGCGCCTTTCCTAAGACCGTCAGCGCCAAAGACGCTCCATGCAAGGAAGTCATTCTCAGAGAGAATTTCGATCTGAACGAATTTCCGATTTTGAAGTGCTGGCCCCATGACGGAGGCCGCTTCATCACGCTGCCCTGCGTTCACACCCGCGACCCCCGCAACGGCAAACGCAACATCGGCATGTATCGTATGCAGGTCTACGATGGCCAGACCACCGGCATGCACTGGCAGCGGCAAAAGGTAGCCGCCGAGCATTATCGCAATGCCCTGCGCGCAGCCGCGACAGCCTCCGCCGACGCCGATCCCAGTACCGCCCGCGTGGCCGCCATGGCTGAGTCGGCCGGCGGCGCGGTTGCCATCCCTGACGGCCCCATCGGCGGCCTGCCCCAGGTCGCGCTCGGCAATCTCAAAGGCTCGCGCCTTGAAGTCGCCGTCGCCATCGGTACCGATCCCGCCACAACATTCTCCGCCATCGTCCCCGCGCCGCCTGAAGTCGAAGAGTTCATGATCGCCGGCTTCCTGCGCGGCAAGCCGGTTGAGATCGTTAGGTGCGAAACCGTCGATCTTGAAGTCCCCGCCAACGCCGAAATCATTCTCGAAGGCTACGTCGAACTCGGCGAATTGCGCAGCGAAGGCCCCTTCGGCGACCACACCGGTTTCTACACCCTCACCGACGACTACCCGGTCTTCCACCTCACCTGCATCACGCATCGCAAAGACCCCATCTACGCCGCCACCATCGTCGGCAAGCCGCCCATGGAAGATGCGTGGATGGGCAAGGCCGTCGAGCGCATCTTCCTGCCCGCCATGAAGATGACCATCCCCGAAATTGTCGATATTCATCTTCCCGTCGAAGGGGTCTTCCACAACCTTATGCTCGTGTCGATCAAGAAGAGTTATCCCGGCCAGGCGCGCAAGGTGATGAGCGCCATCTGGTCCCTCGGCCAAGCCATGTTTACCAAGTGCATCGTGGTGGTGGACGAGGACTGCGACGTACAAGACATTGGCGAAGTCGTCCTCCGCGTCACCAACAACATCGATCCCGAGCGCGACATTCAGTTCACCCTCGGCCCTGTAGACTCGCTCGATCACTCCTCGCGCCTGCCCAACTACGGATCGAAGATGGGCATAGACGCCACCCGCAAATGGAAAGCCGAAGGCTTCGAGCGCCAATGGCCGGCGATGATTGAGATGGATCGTGCGACTAAGGCCAGAGTGGATGCACTCTGGTCAAAGCTAGGCCTCTGAACCGGAATGCAAATTCTGCGGTATGCTGATCGGTAGAAGGCTTGCATGATTCTGCACGATTGGTTCGACTGGTCGAATGCCGGCGTGGGGGTGGTAGGACTAGCGTTTACGCTCTGGGCTGTATGGTAGGCGACCGGAGCGAAGAAGGCGGCGACAGAGGCGAGAGAAGCTGTCTACCAGCGCAACGCGGCGGATGCACTCGAAGAAATTGTGAAGCTTGCCGAACAGATTTCCGAGTCTCTGCTGCTTGAATGGCCAAGCGTTGCCGCAGTTCGTGCTCGGGATCTGGTGGCCAGAATCCCTCGGGATCGCGCACGATTCGAGAGGTTTCTTGCCGCCGATTCAGATAGACTGAAGGCGCTGGAGTCCATTTTTCAGCAACTGGCGATTCGGCTGTCCTCGTCGCGGTTCCTGGATGGAAAGGACGAGCCACAAAGAACAATTCAGGAAGTATTTGACGCAAAACGCGATTTGAATGCTTTATACGGAAGATTGCTGGCCAGAATAATGAGGAGGGATCATGAGTAACAAGGCAGAAGAGTTGGTCAGGCAACTCCTCGAAAAGACCGAGAGCGGCAAGCTGTTATGGCGCTTCGTTCCATCGACGGCTCCGGAAGATTATTGGATCGATTCCGAGAACTACAGGACAGACCTTGAAGACGGCTCCTCTTTCCTGATAGGAAGAAGGGCAAACGGCGATAATAAGTTGCTGACCTTTGAACTGACGCAACCGGGGAGAGTCGTTCTCTCGGAGCAAGCGGATAACTTTCCAATTGCTGCTGAGACGCTGTGGATACTGGAGCAAGGACGGGAAATACTTGATAGATTCGACCCGAGCAAGGCTTCCGAGCCTGTGAGTCCAGCTAAGATTGCCCGCTTTCGCCTCTTCAGCGACCTCTTTCGTGCTGCCCGCAAGAACGCGGTGGTTGAGGATCGGACGATCGAGAAGGTGCAACAACTCTTAGAGCGTTTGGGGTAGATAGATTTTGCGACCTAGATGGGTGTACGTTCTGATCCTCTCGATCCTCTATGCGGGATCGACCTGCCTACACGCCCAGCAAGCCCCCGACACCTTTCGCTGGATCGACTTTCACTCGCCCAAGGATCAGGACGTCGTTGTCTGGGTCACGCGTTCGCTCGCGGTCGAGGACTGGACTACGATTCGCGAGATCGCCGTCGAGTACGATGCTGCGCTGGTTGTTACCACCAAGCGTGCCAATCCGCAGTCGGCCGCCACTGCCGACACCTTCAATGTGTGGAGCGTTTCGCTCACCAACCACCTCGTCGCACCGGTCATAGGCGGGGTGAACCTGCGCTGGCTCGACTGGATGCGCTTTGCCGATTCTGCGCCGGAAGAATTGGCCGTTCTCTACGACAACTGCCACGACTGCGCCGCGAATACCTACTTCACAACCTTCCACTACGATGTCCCGACGCACCGCTGGACCGCGCGCTGGATTCGTGGCGGCCAGGGAGCGCCCTTGTGGAGCGCCAACACGCCGCCCGGCATCCAGTGGACGCAGGTCTACGCGGGCATCGCCGAACCGAACGGCCGCGAGTTTGTGGCCACCTGGAGCCACTTCGACTACGACAACAAGAAGCCCTCGAACGATGTTGTTTTTCGCTATGAGCTGGACCCGATCAGTGGCCTGGAGCGGTCTCAACAAGTGGTCGGCAAGGATGCCGACGACCTGCAACTGCGCCTGTGCCGCGCGCAGGATGCGGTTCCCGACCTTCAGCGAGGGCAAGATTCCGCTTTGTGTCAGCAGCTCATCAAGCCGATCCCCGAGCGCAAGCCGGTCACCACCCCCCCGTCCAACAACCATGGTCAGTCAGCCCCGCCCAGCGCCCGCCACTGATCCCACCGGCTACAGCGGTTTCAATTCGAACGACCAATTCCGTGAATGGCCAAATGTGACCGGATTTACTCCCGCGCCACGAATAGCATCGAACTCAGTGGAGTGTGAGAATGCATCATTCTTTTAAACTCGGATTACTTTCCCTGGCGGTCTTCATTTCCATCGCCGGATGCCGTAACAATCAGGACCAAAGCGCGGCCAACTCAGCTCAATCAAGCCCGTCCTCCGACCCGGCCTCCGCAAACCTGGCCCCGGTCTCCAATTCCAGCGCCCAGCCTGCCTATCAGCAAGCCCCTCCGCCGAGTGGCCAGAGCAGCGCTTCTTCCCAGACCGCTCCGTCGCCGAGTCAATATGTCCCGCCGCCGAGTCAATATTCCGACCAGTCCTACTCTCAGGGATCTGACAATTCGGACTACGGCGAGCAGCCCGTTGCCTATGCCCCCGACCCGCCCCCACCTCTGCCTGACTACGACCAGCCCCCCGATCCAGGCGACGACTATCTTTGGACTCCCGGCTACTGGGACTGGGCGTCGGCCGGCTACTACTGGGTGCCCGGCGCATGGGTCGAGGCTCCCTACCAGGGCGCGCTATGGACGCCCGGCTATTGGGGTTACTCGAGTGGCCGTTATGGCTTCCACAGCGGCTATTGGGGACGGCACATCGGATTCTACGGCGACATCAACTACGGTTTCGGCTATGTCGGTTTCGGCTATCAGGGCGGATACTGGGACGGTGGCCACTTCCGCTACAACCGCGCCGTCAACAACGTGAACATCAACGTCGTTCATAACGTTTACGAATACCGCGTCAATGAAACCACAAACAGGGTCAGCTTCAACGGCGGATCGGGCGGCATCCAGGCGCGGCCGCGACCGCAGGAACTGGCAGCCCTCCGCGAACCTCACGCCCCGCCCATGCAGGCCCAGGTGCAGAATGAACACGCCGCCGGAGCCAATCGAGCCCAGTTTGCCAATGTGAATCATGGCCGCCCCGCCAGCGTAACCGTCAGCCGGCCGCTTGCTGCCGATCGCAACGTAAAGGCCCCACCGGCAATACCGGCACGCAATCAGCCGGTCCCGCAGCTCCAGCAGCACCAGGGAAATCCGCAGCCGCAACGTCAGGCAATTCAGCAACCGCAACAGCGCCAGGCCGCTCCGCAACCAGAGCGCCAGCAGGCTCCGCCTCAACAGCGTCAGGTTGCCCCGCAACAGCAACAACGCCAGCAGGCTCCGCCAGAACAGCGTCAGGCTGCCCCGCAACAGCAACAGCGCCAGGCGCCTCCGCCACAACAGCGTCAGGCTGCGCCGCAACAGCAACAACGCCAGGCGCCTCCACAACAACAGCGTCAGGCTGCCCCGCAACAGCAACAACGCCAAGCGCCTCCGCCACAACAGCGTCAGGCTGCCCCGCAACAGCAACAACGCCAGGCGCCTCCGCCACAGCAGCAGCGCCAGCCAGCGCCGCAGCCCCAGCGTCAACAGGCGGCTCCGCCACCACAGCGTCAACAGGCTGCACCACAGCAGCGTCAGCAGGCTCCGCAAAAGGAGGAGCATCCAAAGATGTAGTACTCCTCAGCCCATCCGCATTGGATTCCGCGGATGCTACAACGCTGGGTGCGCCCTTGTTACTGTGCCGTCAGAACCTCCACGGCAACCAGGTTGCGCACCCAGCGAGCCGGATGCGTTTCCCGTGTGGCCACCAGCTTGAGAGGGCCGTCGGCCCCAAGCGGTTTCCCATTCTCGGAGTCGGCCACAATCACAGTGGCATCGTGCACGTCCGGATTGACCTCGGCCAAAGAGTAAACCGCCTTGTATCCATCCGATCCCACGGCCACCAGGTAGAGGGCCATGTCCTTGCCCATCGGTTTGGCGGAGACGCCCAGTTTTACAAGCAGGTCGATCAGCGCCACGCCGGAGTAGGTTTCATCGGCCTTGGTGTGCACGTTGTGGACGGTCACCGCCTTGTGCGGCAGCGCCGCCAGCGACTCTGGAGTCCATTCGGCGGATTTGTCCCCGAAAGCGATCTTGAGCGGCCCCGCCGGCATTGCAGGCTTGCTCATGGAGTGATCCGCACCCATGTCCATGCCGCCCATCTTGCCCTGCGGCGCCGGCTGCTGTGATGTTTGCGCACCCGCCCAGCCCAAGCCCAATCCCATCAACAAAACTGCCCAGGTTCCTAACCGCATCGCGATTCTCTCCCGGAGTTCATCGTATACTAGCCTCATGTCGATCGTGCGCAACGTTGCCGGCATCGTCAAGGGGATGAGCATCACCTTCGGGGAGATGCTTGAGCCCACGCAGGTAGAGAATTACCCTGACGGCAAGGGCCCCTTGCGCGGAGCGGTCCTCGAACAGCGCTACCGTGGCGCGCACGTTTTGCAGCGCGACGAGAACGGCCTGGAAAAGTGCGTCGCCTGCTTCCTTTGCGCCGCCGCCTGCCCCTCGAACTGCATCTACATCGAGGCGGCCGAGAACACCGAGGAAGTCCGCATCTCCTCCTCCGAGCGCTATGCCAAGGTCTACAACATCGACTACAACCGCTGCATCTTCTGCGGCTATTGCGTTGAAGCCTGCCCCACCGACGCCATCACCCACGGCCACGGCTTCGAACTTGCAACGCTGAACGCCACCAACCTCGTCATGCGCAAGGAAGACATGCTGCTGCCGGTTGAGGCGTTGACGGCGAAGTAGAGTTGCTTTGCGGGGACCCTCATTATGCAAGAGCGGTATCTCGGGGATGTGCATGACTACATCAAGTTCGCATTGTTGCGCCATTTGGAGAAGACGCTCGACGTCAGGATTGGCGTGAATTGGTACCTGACGGACCCGGAGAACAATGGGGATGGCGGGCAGCGTGACTTTTTGGATAAGCCCGCTGAATGGGGGCGCTTGGATAAGGATTTATTTGGCAAGCTTCAGTTTTTTCGCGACCCGGCATGCAGAACGCTTGATGAGTTTGAACAGGCTGAGATTCTCCCAAAGAACACGCTTTACTACGAAAATAAGGTTAGCGCCAAAGAGGGCCGCTCACTGTGGCACGAACAGGCAACCTCCGCACTATCAGAGGCTGGATTAATCTTCCTCGATCAGGACAACGGCTTCGAGATCAAGCCCAAGTCAATGGCCGGCAGAACGCATAAGTACGCGCTGTATTCGGAAGCAGCAGGCTACTATGAACGCGGAAAGATCGTTATCGCGATTCAATTCGCAGCTAAAGTCAAACCTAATGATCGCGTCGAGGAAGTCAGAAATAAGCTCATCATTAACGGTTGCCCCGCGGATTTACCTGTTCTGCGAGGGCGGGTCACTCCAAACATTTTGTTCTTTACCGTGTCTCCTTCGGAACACGCCAAGAAGGTTCGAGGGGCACTTTCGGAGTTTGAAGGAAAAAGTCCTGTTGTCAGGGGCTTTAAGAGAATTGAAATGATAGATTGAAGCCCGATTCCAAGACCCATTTAACTCTGCATTACCGCGCCCTGCGAGCCAGATGTTGCTGATCCAGCGCATGACGCAGCAAAGTCTTGATCACTGCCTGACGGCTGACATTCAGTTGGATCGCGGTCTCATCGAGTTCCTGAAGCATGGGCAGCGTAAAGTCTACATTCACGCGCTGAATTGGCGGCATCATCTTGCCCTTCCTGGTGAAAAAGCGAGAGATGTTCTCACCCTTGTCGGCGAGTTTCGCGATCTCATCGGCCGTTGGCGGCTTGGGAGAATCAAGTGTTTTCGGCATACAATTCCTCTTCTTCATGGGTTGATTTCCAAAGCGTAACCAGATGGTAGAGCTCGCCTTCGTCGTCCTCTCGCACCTCAAACACGAGCGAATATAGGCGTTCTTCTACCCATCCGATTGCACGGTATTGCACAGGCACATCGGAGCGCTGGTCAAGGTAATACGGACGAGCAAAAATCTCCTGCGCTTCTTCAAAGCCGATGCCTCGGTGCGGGTTTGCCCTCAACCGTTGGCTCTTGCGCGGATCGAAGTGGAAGCGCATTAATATAACTGTTATACCATTTCGAGCAAGCCGCTTCAATAACTGCGCATCAGGTCCCTGCTACTTTGCCCCCACCAGCAATCCCCGCGCCCGCAACTCGGTGAGCACGCGCTCGACCTTCCAGTCCAGCGCCCCGGTTCCGTCTACTTGCAGATCGGCGTTCACGGCGGACGGGCGCACGAACTTCTCGCTCGCAGGCCGCACGGTGGCTTCGTACTGCCGGCGCACCGACTCCGGCGTGCGCCCGCGCTGCTCGATGTCGCGCTTGAGCCGCCGCTCGTAGCAGAGCTCGTCCGGCGTGTCGATATAAACCCGTAGATTGTAGAGCGGCAACAGCTCCGGATAATAAAGAGCGAACAGTCCCTCCACAACCAGAAACGCACCTGCCGTCACCTGCTCGGTGCGGCCCAGCACGCGCGTGTGCGTCGAGAAGTCGTAGAGTGGCCGCTCGATGGTCTCTCCCCGCGCCAGAGCCGCCACGTGCGCCGCAAGAAGCGGGCTTTCGATCATCGCCGGATCGTCGAAGTTCTGCTGAATTCGCGCGCTGTAGGGCATGCGTCCGAGGTCGCGGTAATAGTTATCGAGATGAAAGTGAATCCCGCCCAGTGCATGCGCCAGCTCGGCCGCGAGAGTCGTCTTGCCCGAACCTGAACAACCGGCTATCCCCAACACCACTGGCGGAAACGGCAGGCGCGGCGTCTCGGCAATCATTCCGCTTCCAGCTTCGCTCTCAGTTTTGCTCATTGCTCTGCTTCCACCGCCGCGGCAATCTTTGGCGCCAGCCGCTCCAGCAGCCCTGCCAATCGACGCTCCACCTGCTTGCCTGTCTCTGAAACTTCTTCGTGGCTAAGGTGTGTTTCGCCCAGCCCGGCCGCAAGGTTGGTTACGCACGAGATGCCCAGTACCGCGATCCCCATGTGCCGCGCCACAATCGTCTCCGGCACGGTGGACATGCCCACCAGCGTAGCCCCCAGCGCGCGAAAGGCGCGAATCTCCGCGGGCGTTTCGAAGCTGGGCCCCGGAGTGGCCAGGTAGACGCCCTCTTCGAGCGCGAACCCTTCCTCGGCCGCGGTGTCCTTCGCCAGTGCCCGCAGCCGCTTCGAATAGGCCTCAGTCATGTCGAAGAAGCGCAACCCCGCGCCCTTCCGCATCGCAAAGCGCGGTTCATTCGGCCCCGTCAGCGGGTTCCAGCCCATCTGGTTGATGTGGTCTGCCAGCGCCACAAGCTGGCCCACGCGATAGCCCTTCTGGATCCCGCCCGCCGCGTTCGTCAGCACCACGGCCCGCACTCCAAGCGTGCCCAGCACGCGCATCGGAAAGGTCACCTGCTGCGGCGTGTAGCCCTCGTAGGAGTGAACGCGGCCCTGCATCATCACAACCGGTACGCCGCCCAGCAGTCCGGCGACGATGCGTCCCGAGTGCCCCTCGACCGTCGATTGCGGAAAGTGCGGAATCTCGCCGTAGGGAACAAAGGCCGGTTCGGCAACCGCATCGGCAACCGCGCCCAGGCCCGAGCCCAGCACAATGCCCACGCGCGGAGCAAATCCGGCCAGCCTTCCGCGTAGGAACTCTGCCGCTTCAGCTACTTGATCGTAGTAAGTCATATTGATTCCTGACCGTGTGCTTTCTCGCATTCTACAGGCGCAGGTCACAGGGAAGGGAAGAAGACGGCCGGCGACACATGGAAGCGCTTGCTGAGCTGCTCAATGTGCGTGGCGTTCAGTTTCCTCTTGCCTGAAAGCACCTCGGAGACCACGCTCTCTCCACCCAACTCTTCCGCCAGGTCGCGCTGTCTCAGGCCGTGTTGCGAGAGCAGAAACCGGAGCACATCGGCCGGGGAAGCCTTGGGGAGCGAGTAGTGCTCTTCCTCGTAGCGCTCGATCAACAGTGTCAGCAACTCAATCGCTTCCACTTGCGCAGAGGTCGGGTGGGATTCAGCAGTCAGTTGGAAGAGAGCTTTGGTGTACGCAGCAAGCTGCTCCTCGTTGCGAATCAAGTGAGGCGCTCCGCGCTCGATCATCCTGGCCGGGTTTGTTAGAACTGTAGCCATTCCGCCCTCTTCTTTTCAGTCTATGCGCGAAGCGTCAAGGGGAAGTGAGCTTTCAGCCAACCACCCAGCTATCCGGATAGATCGTGACCGCGGAACATCCGAGCGAGTAATTAAACCAGAAGTGCTCCGTCGTCGGAGTCGCGAAGAACCCTTCAATCTTGTTGCGGCGAACGACTTCGGCCACGAATTCGCGAGGGCCGTAGAACAGAGTGAAGAAGCTGTCCCAGTCCACCGTCAGTAAAAACGACTTATCGAGAGCGGCCAGTGTTCCGCGACTTGGAAAGCTCTCTTTCCGTCTCTTGAGCCTCTGCACATCGAGCTTCTGCACCGCATCGATGCCCGGAAACTCCGGCACAAAAATAAGCTCTTCCTGGCCAGCAGCTTCAAACGCGTCAAGAAAATCCATCTGAAGCAACAATTCGAAACTCCCCTCACACGGCATCCACACCGATTCGGATTCAAGAAAACTGTTCAGTGCCTTGCACGCCGCAAAGTCGCATAGTTCTTCTTTAATTGACCGAATGTCCGTCAGCAGCGCCTGGTTCAGTTTTGCGCAAGTACCGAGGCCTGTTTTGCTCGCAACGTGAGCCCACGTGCATTTCGCGCCCGAGCTCAGAATCTGCTCGTCGCTGGGATACTGCTTCGTCGCTGCCCAGGCTAGATCGTCCGGCACGCTGACAAACGGATGAAGGATGACGTAAACGGATTCGAATGCCCCGCCGTAGGCCTCGATCAGGGGCACGTCGTAAGGTGGGTAGATCAAGCGTTCGTATTGCACGCAACAGGATAACAAAGGCAGATTGGCCCAATCTGTGACGGTCGGCTCATTGGTGAATTGTTTAGGGGCAGCCTGACTCGTGCAGGCGCGTTACGCCCAGAGATGAACCAGGGCCGGACCGCTCCCTGGCGAAAATGAAACTGTGCCCCATCCATCGGACGTCTTTGTTTTTGTCCGATGGGTGGGATACGACGAAGCCCGGCCGGCCCGGTCATCTGGGGCCAGATGGATTTGCCCGGAGTGAGAGGATAGAAGAGTCGACCCACTCCGCCCCTGTGGCGTCAGAGCAGCAACGGAGGTTCTTCGCGATGTGCCGCAACATTAAAATGCTTTTCAACTTCGATCCCCCCGTAACGGAGGAGGAGATTCGCGCCGCCTCGCTCCAGTTTGTGCGCAAGGTCAGCGGCTTCAACAAGCCGTCGAAAGCCAATGAACCAGCTTTCAATCGAGCGGTGGATGAGATTGCCGCAATTTCGGCTCGTTTGCTCAGCGCGCTCGAAACCAATGCGCCGCCGCGCAATCGCGAGGAAGAGGCGGCCAGGGCAAAGGCGCGCAACGCCGAGAGATTTCGCAAAGAAGGGCTGACCGCATGAAGCAGATTGTCGCTGTCATCTTCGGACTGGGTCTGGGCTGCAACGCGCTGCTCTTTGTCCCGCAAATCATTGCCGTCTGGCGCAAGAAAACCGACGAAGGCATCTCGCTCATCACCTTCGGCGGCTTCAGCATTCTGCAAGCCATCGGCATCGTCCATGGCCTCTATCAGCAGGATCTCTCGTTGATACTTGGCATGGCGGCGAGCCTGCTCACATGCGGCTCCGTGACGGCTCTGACGATCTTTTATCGTGTGCGGCGATTGCGCGGATGATCGCTCAGCGTCCTTCTGAAGGATCAGTTGAATCCGCTGTATTCAAGTCGATGAATGTGTTGGCGCTGGGTGCAAGGCCGGGTGCGTAACAGTTGCCGTCGGGTGCGTAATTTGCAGGGCAGGCGGCGCTGAACTGCGAACGTCGCGGCGACTGCGCGTATTGCCAAGCCACCACGGAGCCCGCAACTGCCGGTGAAAGCACGCTGCCTGAACGCGGAACCGCCAGCGTGCACCCAGGCGAAGGCGGACACTGGTCATCTGCAATCCAAAGCCTCAACCGTTCCGCGCTCTTGCCTTCGGAGAGATTTTTTCCCCGCGGGCGTTGTTCCCGTTCCAAGATATCCCGCGCCGTGCTGATCGTTCCTTTACCCTCCAGAACTTCGATGCCTGAACAATAGACTCCAGCACGTGCGCCGCTTGCCCGTACCGCATCCGCCCATGCAAACAGATAGGCGGCCTGCTCCGGTAATAGGCGCCCGCCCTCTTCCTGGTCCAGAAAGATAATCACGTGTGCCGGAAAACCTTCGCGTGCAGCCGCGGCCACAGCAGCATTTCCATCCGCGGTCCCAACAGCAACCGCGTCCGTACGCTTCAGTTCCGCGTAGGTCCGCCCGTTGAACAGAACCAGAAACCCGAAGCCCTGCTCTTTCAGCAGCGCGCGCTTGCCCGTCCAACTATTTTGTTTTCCCCCCGGCGGATTATTCAGCCAATAGCTCGTGTAATGAAAGCTCTTACGCAGCACCGGAAGCGCCGCGTCACCCGGATAATCATTTCTGTCAAACCCGAGGTAGCTTTGCTGCGCCTCGGCAGCAACTGCAATAGCGACCAACATCAAAGCCGCCAGCGCACCAGTCAATCTCCGCGTCATGGCCTGCTCTCACCCCAAAAACATTCCGGCAATCGACGCCGAGATCAGGTTCGCCATTGTTCCGGCAAGCATTGCGCGCACACCCAGTTTGGCCAGGTCGTTACGCCGCTCCGGGACCAGCGCGCCAATTCCGCCGATCTGCATGCCGATCGACCCCAGATTCGCAAACCCGCACAGCGCGAAGGTGGCGATGGTGAACGAGCGCGGCGACAGCGTCGCTCTTTGCGCTCCCAGCGCAATGTAGGCAATCACTTCGTTCAATGCCATGCGCGTACCCAGCAGGTTGCCGATGGCCATGCAGTCGTGCCACGGCACGCCGATCAGCCACGCCACAGGCGCAAACACGTAGCCGAGGATCTGGCCAAGCGAGCCGGGAACCCACGCCACTCCGCCGTGCACCCAGGTCAGCAGGCTGTCGAGCAGCGCCACCAGCGCCAGAAAGCTGATCAGCATGATGGCAACGTTCATCGCCAGCTTGCCGCCGTCGATGGTGCCGCGCGCAATTGCGCCAATCAGATTCTCATCCTGGTGCAACTCGTCCTTGGGAATTACGACCTTGCCTTCGGTGGCCGGCACTTCGGTCTCAGGCACCAGCATCTTGGCTATCAGGATCGTGCCCGGCGAAGTCATGATCACGGCCGAGAGCAGGTGCCGCGCCTCGACGCCCTGCGAAATATACATGGCCATGATGCCGCCGGAGACGTGCGCCATGCCGCTGGTCATGATGACCATCAGTTCGCTGCGCGTAGCCTTCGACAGAAACGGCCGGATCGTGAGCGGCGCCTCGGTTTGTCCCATGAAGATGCTGGCCGCCACGTTCATGCTCTCCGCGCCGGAGATGCGCATCGTCTTCAGCATCACCCACGCCATGCCGCGAATGACGATCTGCATCAATCCGATGTGATAGAGCACCGCAAAAAATGCGGAGATGAAGATGATGGTCGGCAATACCTGGAAAGCGAAGATGGCGCCCGAATTAGGCGGAAGAAGATTGCCGAATGCGCCGGAGTTGGGAAGTCCGAGCTGGCCAAACAGAACCCTGGTTCCCGCGAAGGTGGCAGAGAGCATATTGTTGACCACGCCGCCCGCCCAGGTCATTGCGCGCTGTCCGTAGTCGAAACGAAGCACCAGAAACGCAAACGTGACCTGCAGGCCAAGTCCCCAGGCAACCGTGCGCCAGCGAATTCGTTTGCGATTGGTCGAGCCCAGCCACGCCGCCAGCAGAACGGCCAAAATCCCCAGCACTCCCGTGAATCGAACCAATGCAGTCTCCTCAGAGATCAGGGGTCAGAGATCAGAGATCAAACCCCTTCGACAGAGTTAACAAGAAAACAAAAACTAAGCTTGACCTCGCTTCCGGTGTTTCTTACCTGCTGTGCGAGTTCGCAATCGGTCGGACACCGGCGCCTGAACCTGATCTCTGTTCTCTGTTCTCTGAAACCTACCTTACAGTATCGCGCAGATATTTCTCAGCCGATTCGCGGGTAAAGATGCGCCCCACCAACTCCATCGCATCGGGCGGGGTCTTCGAGAACAGAATGGCGCGTTTCAGGATATCGACTGGCTCGGCTAGCATTCCCTTATCGGTCGCGTACACCGTGGCCAGCGGCTGACCTTTCTCAACATAAGCGCCGCGCCGTGCGTGGAATACGATGCCGGCGTCGGGATCGACAGGCTCGCCGGGTTTCTCGCGGCCAGCGCCGGTCCTCTGCACCGCCCAGCCCAGCGCCGTCGTATCCATCTTGGCCACAAAGCCACGCTCCCATGCCGGCACCACCTCGGTCGCACCCGCATGATGAGACGCGACCGGATTGTCGAAGACCGATATATCGCCGCCCTGCGCCGTGATCATCTCGAAGAATTTCTTGAGCGCCGACCCATCTCTCAACACCACTTCCGCGCGCGTATACCCATCGTCCGGGGTAGCCGCCTGGCCGCCCAGGTGAATCATCCATCCGGCCAGGACCAGTGAGAGCTCGAGCAGGTCCTCATTGCTCTCGGGACCCTCCACGGGGCGCTTGCCGCGCAGTAATTCGACCGCTTCAATCAGCTCGATCCAGTTCCCGGCCGCCAATCCCAAAGGCTGGCTCATGTCCGTCAGCAGAGCCACCGTTCTTGTTCCCGCAGCTTCGGCCGTCGCTACCATTAGGGCGGCCAGGTATTCCGAGTCTTCATGCTTGCGCAGGAAAGCCCCCGAGCCCGTCTTCACATCCAGCACCAGCGCGTCCAGTCCCGCGGCGAGTTTTTTGCTGAGAATCGAAGCGCAGATCAACCCCGGACTCTCGACCGTCGCAGTGCGGTCGCGCAGATCGTAGAGGATGCGGTCGGCAGGCACCAACCTCGGCGTCTGGCTCACGATCGATGCCCCGCACTTCTGCAGAACCTCTTCAAATTCCTGCAGCGTCAAAGCGGTGCGATAGCCCGGTATTGACTCCAGCTTGTCCAGCGTCCCGCCGGTGTGGCCCAGCGATCGTCCGCTGATCATCGGCACGGCAACGCCGCAGGCCGCGGTGAGTGGTGCAACCAGGAAACTGGTCTTATCGCCCACGCCGCCGGTGGAGTGTTTGTCCACAGCCTTCCTGCCCAGCCGCGCCGGAGAAAACTTCTCTCCGGAGTCGCGCATTGCCAGGGTCAGCGCCCGTATTTCGTCCAGCGACAGTCCGCGCAGCCACGCCGCCATCAGCCACGCCGAAAGCTGCTCGGGCCGAATCGATTCTGAGGCGGCGCCGGCCGTCAGAAATCCTATCTCGCGCGCATCCAGCGTGCCCCCGTCGCGCTTCTTGCGAATCAAATCCACGGTACGCAGGGGGGGAGGAGTCGAATTGGGCATCGCAGTCTCAGCCTCAACTTCTTGACAGTAGTGATTATCGCAATAGGGGCCGTTTCAGGGAAGGTTACCTATTGATCCCCAAGAATCGCGCCTCCGTATTGACCACAGACTCCCGTTGTGGAAGAATCCGAAGCCGCAGGAGTTTGGCGCTTCGAACCTGCGGCAAAATGCTTCGGATGGCGCTGTTGGAGTATCGATTGGCAAAAAAGAAAGCCGGGTTCAGGCAGATGAATGAATTGAAAGCAGTCCGCATGCGCTCGTTAGTCTTTGCGTTTTCCGCACTTTCTCTTCTCGTTTTGCCGGCCGGAATCGGTTGGGCCGCGCAAACTCCTTCCAACACTTCTTCGTCAGGCGCCTGCCCCACAGACGAGCAGACCGGCTACCCCAAAGCCGTCATCTCGAATGGCGCTGTGAATGCCGTCCTCTACTTGCCCGACGCAAAGACCGGCTACTACCGCGGCTCGCGCTTCGACTGGTCCGGTGTTGTTGGCTGCCTCGCCTACAAAGGCCATACCTATTTTGGTGTCTGGTTTCCGCACTACGATCCGCAATTTCACGACGCCATTACCGGCCCGGTCGAGGAGTTCCGCTCCGGCAACGGGGACAGCGCGCTCAGCTACGATCAGGCCAAGCCGGGAGATCCATTCGTCAAGATCGGCGTCGGCGTCCTGCGCAAGATTGACGACGGGCCTTTCAAGTTTGCCGCACTGTATCCGCTGATCGACGGTGGCAAGTGGACCATCCGCACCGGGAAGAGTAGCGTTTCTTTCCAGCAGACCCTGAAGTCGCCCATCGGTATCGCTTATGTCTACAAGAAGACCGTATCGCTCGACAAGCACGAGCCGGTTTTGATCCTTCAGCACGAACTCAAGAACACAGGAACCGGGACCATCGAAGCGCAAGTCTACGATCACAACTTCTACGTGCTCGACGGCGCTCCCACTGGACCGGATATGGTAGTCCGTTTCCCCTTTGAGCCCAGGGCCGAGAAAGATCTCGGTAACGGCGCAAGAGTCGAAGGCAAGCAGATCGTTTACGACCGCGAACTGCAGACCGGACAAAGCACCATGAGCTTCCTCACCGGCTATTCGAGCGATGCTTCCAGCTTCGACATTACCGTTGAGAATCGCAAGACCGGCGTCGGCGTCGAGCAGACCGGCGATCAGCCCATCTCGCGCATGAACTTCTGGTCGATCCGCACCACGATCTGCCCTGAGGCCTACATCCACATCGAGGTCGCCCCAGGAGAAACCGCGCGCTGGACTATCCGCTATCGTTTTTACGCGAAGTAGCGCGTCTCACGCCGGCCTGCTTCAGCTTCATCGCGAAGGCCATCGGCAGCAACTCCGAAAACGCCATCGTGCGCATGCCGTCTTCGGCCGGAAATACGACCGGAGCGTCGGGCACGATAAACTCGGCCAGCATCTGGCGGCATGCGCCGCAGGGCGGGCTTGCCGCGTCGTTCAGGTTGGCCACCGCAACGGCTTCAATCCGAATTTGAGGTCCGAATCGGGAAACCGCGCTGACCAAGGCCGAACGCTCCGCGCACATGGTCAGCCCGAAGCTGATGTTCTCCACATTCGCCCCGGCAACAACTTCGCCGTTGGACAACAGCAACGCCGCGCCCACCCTGAATTCCGAGTACGGCGAATAAGAGTGCCGAGCGGCAAGCCGCGCCTTCTCGACCAAAGCTTCGAGTACCGATTCCGGGAGCGGCGGCGAGTTCTTCTGGTTCATCGTGTTTCCCATGGCCATAAAGCCTGAGACTTGAGGCTAAAGCATTTCTGCTCTTTCTGCACACCTGGGACACGTCTTGGCCTTTGCGGGCTGCCCTCAAATCCGTGGCCTTTTTTTCTGTTTTCTCAAGTTGAGCCCCTTCTATCCGATAAACGTCGTGAGTGCTTGTTGCGCCGATGATTGAATTCCGGCCGGCCAGATGAGTGGGCGCCATGGATGAACTGACGAGGGAGTTTCTGATCGAGAGCCAGGAAGGTCTGGATCGAATGGAGCATTGCCTGACAGATCTCGAGGCGCGCCCAAAGGACGCCGCTCTGCTTGGCGAGATCTTCCGCTCCGTGCATACAATCAAGGGAACCACTGGATTCCTGGGCTTCAAGCGCCTGGAAAAACTGGCCCACGCCGGCGAGAATCTGCTTGGCCTCCTCCGCGACGGAAAACTGGACGCCGACCGGCCCGTCATCACCGGTCTTCTGCAACTGCTCGACGGGTTGCGCTCCATTCTCAAGGCTATCGAGACTGAGGCCAGCGAGGGCAAAGGCGAAGACACCGCGTTGATCGAGCAGTTGGAAGAATTGCAGGCACCGGGGCTTGCTTCCGCGAAGCAGCCGGTGCGCATGAGAGCCGGCGCGCAATCGGATACCGCATCTTCAAGCGCGCCACCATTGGCCACACCTGCATTTATCTCGCAGTCCTCTGCGCTGGCGGATCAGCCTGCGCCAGCACCGTTACCCGCTGAAACAGCGTCGGCGCCGGCCGCCAAAGCGTCCGTGCCCGAAACTGAACCCGATGCCTCCCGCCCGCGCGGCCAGGCATCCGGAAGCGCCGCCGAAAGTACCCTCCGCGTGGACGTTGTTCTGCTCAACCGAATGATGAACCTGGTCGGCGAATTGGTGCTTACCCGCAACCAGGTGTTGCAGGCCACCGCCGCCGATCCCAACATGACCCTGCTGTCGCGCCGCCTCGATATGGTAACGGCCGACCTGCGCGAGAACGTAATGAAAGCGCGCATGCAGCCTGTCTCGAATATCTTCTCCAAGATGCCGCGCATTGTCCGCGACCTCTCCCAGTCGCTGGGCCGCCGCGTCCGCATTGTGGTGGAGGGCCAGGATACCGAACTCGACAAGAGCCTGCTCGAAGCCATAAAGGACCCGCTCACCCATGCGGTGAGAAACTCGCTCGATCACGGCATCGAGCCGCCGGAAGTGCGCATTGCTGCCGGCAAGGATCCAGAGGGAACTCTCAAACTGCGCGCCAGCCACGAGGGCAGCCACGTCATCATCGAAGTCTCCGACGACGGCGCGGGCATCGCTGTCGAAAAGGTGCGCCAAAAGGCCATTGAACGCGGCGTCATCTCGCAGGAACGCGCGGCGCAACTGGCTGAGCGTGAACTATTGCAACTTGTCTTTCTGCCCGGGTTCTCCACCGCCGCCGCCGTCACCAATGTGAGCGGGCGCGGCGTAGGCATGGATGTAGTCCGCACCAACGTTGAAAAAATCGGCGGCAAGGTCGAAATCGATTCGCGCACCGGCAAGGGAACCACTTTGCGCCTGCGCATTCCGCTCACGCTGGCCATTATTCCGGCGCTCATCGTGCATAGCGTCAACCAGAGCTTCGCCCTGCCCCAGGGTGCGCTCTCCGAATTGGTGCACGTTCCCGCCGATCAGGCCGCCAAGACCATTGAATGGATGGAAGGCGCACCGCTTTACAGGCTGCGCGGCAAACTGCTTCCCCTGGTGTTTCTTGACCGTCTGCTCATGCCGGCCGGCGAGCATAAATCGACTACCGAGCGCGACAATTTCATTGCCGTGCTCGACGCCGATGGCCGTCAGTACGGCCTGGTGGTGGATGGGCTCGCGGACCCGGAAGAGATTGTCGTCAAGCCGCTCTCCGCTGTGCTTAAAGACATCGGTCTTTACTCCGGTGCAACCGTGCTGGGCAATGCCGATCTGGCTTTGATTCTCGATCCAGGGGCCATTGCCGTGAAGGCTGGTGTGACCATGATCGGCGACCAGGAAGCTAAAACCGCTGCCGAGGAAGAAACAGACATCGCCGCGGCCAAGGCCATGGAGTATCTGCTCGTCGAGGTTGCGGGGAAACGCGCCGCGGTGCCGCTTGCCGACGTGCTGCGCATCGAGCAGATTCCGCTTTCGCGCATCGAGTACATCGGCTACCGGCCTGTACTCAACTTCGAAGGCCAGTTGATGCCGGTGGACGATTCGGGCGGGGTGCTGGCGGCGGCCGAGGCCAATCGCGAGGCCCAGGGCGGCGGTGAAGCACGAATCGTCGTGGTCGTCTGCCGCGAAGGCAATCGTCATGTCGGTATCGCGGTCTCGCACGTACTCGATGTGGCTGCGGGCGGCGACCTGTTTGAAGCCGGGACCAGCCAACGCACAGGTGGTGTGACGCTGCTTCAGGAGCGCGTGACCGCGGTGGTCGATCTGGGCGGCGTGGCGCCACTGCCGCCCGCCGATAGCGCGCCCCAGGATTGGAACAGGATTGCGGAGACAGTGTCATGAGCACAACAACCGTATTACATCGGAAAGAAAAAGCTACGGTGCTGGTGGAGGTTTGCTCGGTGCGCCTGGCGGAAACGTGGTTTGGCGTACCCATCACGCACATTCTTGAAATCGTAGGCTCGGCGCGCCCGCAGCCCATTCCACTTGCTCCGCCATTCGTTGGCGGCCTGGTGCATTATCGCGGCGACGTGCTGACCACCGTAAGCCTGCGCCATTTGCTCGCACTGCCTCCCAAACAAGGCACGCAGGACATCCTTGTACTCGAGTCCGCGGGCGGATGCTTCGGCTTGCTGGTGGATTCAGTCGGCGAGGTGCTCACCGTCTCCTCGGCTGACCACGAGCCCAACCCATCGACTTTGGACCAGCGCCGCAAGACCTTGTTCGCCGGTGCATACAAGCTCAAAGACAAGCTGATGGTCATGCTCGATCCCGAACGGCTCGATCCCCTGCAGCTCAGCCAGGGCCACGCAGGTTAGGTTTCGTGTCCACGCTTGCAATTCAGTCTGGAGGTAACCATGCGAGCACTGATTGTCGACGATTCCCGCTTCGTCAGGAGCTTCCTGCGCGGCCTGCTCGAACTTAAGGGAATCGAGTGCGAGGAAGCCGCCGACGGCCAAGCCGGGCTCGAGCGACTCCATTGCGATCGCAACTTCGACCTTGCGCTGTTGGATTGGAATATGCCGGTGATGAACGGCCTGGACATGCTGAAGCAGATGCGCGCCCAGGGATATGCCGGCACCAAGGTCTTGATGGTCACCACCGAGGCCGAGAACGACTTTATCGTCCGCGCCCTCGATGCCGGCGCCGACGAATACCTCATGAAGCCATTCGACGACGAGGCGCTCAACGAGAAACTCGCCATGCTCGGACTGGCGGGGGTTTGAGCGATGACGGCTGACCGCTGCACCCGCATCCTTATCGTGGACGACTCCGCCGTGATGCGCAGTCTTCTGCGCTCCGTCATCGCCTCCGATGCCACCCTTGAAGTTGCGGGAACCGCCGCCGATGGCGCCTCAGCCCTCAACAGCCTGGCAATCAATCGTCCCGACCTGATTTTGCTCGATGTCGAGATGCCGGTCATGGACGGATTGGTCACACTGCGGGAGTTGCGGAAACGGGGACACAGGATGCCGGTAATCATGTGCAGTTCGCTTACCCAGCGCGGCGCCAGGGTCACCATTGAAGCTCTCGCCGGCGGCGCATCCGATTACGTCACCAAGCCCGCGGGACAATCCGGCCGCGAAGCCGCACTTCTGGTGCTCGGAGAGGAACTGATTCCCAAAATCCATGCCCTCACGAATTCATCGCCATGCAGACCGTCCGGTTCATCGCCGGCCCCGTTGCGCGGGCTGTCGCCGCTGAGGCCTCTGTTTCCGGGTGTGGCGCGTCCGCCCCTGTCTTTGCCGCTCTCGATACTCGGGCCCCCGCTGCCCAGGCAACCGCCAATCACATCCATCCCAACGATAGTTGCCATCGGCGTCTCCACTGGTGGGCCCGCTGCCCTTGACGTTTTGCTCCCCGCGTTGCCAGCCCATTTTCCGTTGCCGGTCCTCATCGTGCAGCACATGCCGGAGCTCTTCACCCGCCTCTTCGCCGAGCGCCTCGACAAGCGCTGTAACCTGCGCGTGCGCGAGGCCTCTGAAGGCGATCCCGTCTGCGCCGGAACCATCTACATTGCCCGCGGCAACTGGCACCTTGAAGCGCTGACTCCCTCGCTCGCCAGTGCGCCGCCCACGTTGCATCTCAGTCAGGGTCCGCTTGAGAATCATTGCCGCCCCGCCGTCGACGTGCTGCTTCGCTCCGTTGCAAAGGTCTACGGACCCGGCGTGCTGGCCGTGATACTCACCGGCATGGGTTCCGATGGAATGCTCGGTTGCCGCATCGTTCGCGAGCAGGGAGGAAGCGTTCTGGCCCAGGATGAGGCATCCAGTACCGTCTGGGGAATGCCCGGCGCCGTCACCGCCGCGGGCCTGGCCCACAAGGTCCTCCCCCTCGACATCATCGCTCCTGAAATCCTCCGCATCGCCTCACGCGCTCGCAGCGGAGTCCAGCCGGCAATTCGTGACCTCTCCCGCCAGGGGGTGACGTAATGGAGCGAGCCACAACGCAACAAGCCACCGCCGCCGACTACGGCTATCTTCGTCAGCTCGTCTTCGGCCTTTCCCAAAATGTGCTCGACCCGTCGCGCGACTACCTCTTCGAGACGCGTCTTACCAAGCTGCTGCGTAACCAGGGCATGAGCCGAGTCGACGAGCTCGTCCGCCAACTGCGTACCCGAAGAGATCCGGCTCTCGAGCACGCCATCGCCGAGGCGATGACCATCAACGAGACCAGCTTCTTTCGCGATGCCCGTCCCTTCGAACTCCTGCGCACTGAGCTGCTGCCAAAACTGATTGAAACTCGCCGAATGAACCGCAGCCTCCGCTTTTGGAGCGCCGCATCCTCGTCCGGACAGGAGGCCTACAGCCTTGCCATGCTCATGCTCGAGCATTTCCCCATGCTCGGCAGTTGGAATCTCCGCATCGAAGGCACAGACCTTTCCGCTGAAGTTGTCGATCGCGCTCTGGCCGGCCGCTATCCCCGCATCGAGATCAATCGCGGACTCCCCGCTCGTTTCATCGTCCGCTACTTCGACCACGTCGGTGAGCAATGGGAGATCAAGCCCGAAGTTCGCAAGCTCTGCAACTTTCGCCGGGCTAATCTCTGCGCGCCCCAGTTGCCCTTCAACCGCTCCAGCGACCGCTTCGACATCATCTTCCTGCGCAACGTCATGCTCTACTTCTCGCAGGACACCCGCAAAACCCTGCTTGCCGGCATCCATCGCCTGCTCGCGCCAGACGGCATCCTCTTCCTTGGCTCCAGTGAGCAGCCCGCCGACCCCTCCATCTGGACCTCCGCCCTCGCCGGTGGCACTTGCTATTTCAGGCCGCGGCAGCCAAGTTAGATGCAGCCCTCCACCGGCTTCGCCGACCCCCGGGGGATGAAACTGTGCCCCATCCATCGGACGTCTTTGTTTTTGTCCGATGGGTGGGAGTCCGTAGAACTCCATGCCGACGCTCTGTTTCGTTGAACTTCCATTCTTGTTTCTTATTAGTGAACGGAGTCCTTTCGATTGACTTTGAATTTGTAGGTCAATCCGAAATGACCCTCCGTCAAATCGGCTCCGTGAGCGTTCTGCTGCATCAGCGCTCCCGGCGAGAAACGTGCAATGCCAAAATTCAGCGTCAGGTTGTTGCGCAGGAAGACATGCTGCCCAGAAGCATCGAATTCCCGGCCTATGTCGTCGCTGAGGAACCCACCGAGCGGTGCCTTTACCATCGTCGACCCGGCCCCGCCGTGCACGCCATCGTGGACACTGGCGACCTGCAGCCACCCTTGCTCAATCAGGAGCGATAACCGTTTGGCCGGGGCAAGGTCCAAATGGATTCTGTCCATCTTGAGGTTCTGATAGCCAAACAAATCGGTCATTCCGAAGGCGTTGTGGTTGCTCGGAACTGTCTTCCTCATCAACAGCGGAAAGCTGAAGTACGTATGGGTGACTGCTGTGCCTATGGCGTTCGTAGGCATAACTACCTTGACCGCGGCCGTTCTTTCCATCGCCAACATATTCTAGCCACTGGCACACAAGCCGGGGACTGAAATACAAGGCTATCTCGATTCCATCCTCATGACGTTATTCAATGCAGGAGTAATTCTCGTTGTAACTTCCGCTTTGCGGCGTTGCTGGCAGATACTGCACGGAGTTCCACTGCCACAAGATTCGTTTGGTGCCACTGAGTCAGAACGCGAACAGATCAAGAGTGAGATTACCCCCGGCAGAGCCGGGGGCTTCATTGTGTGAGCCGCTCAAAGCGGCTTGAACGGGGTCGCTAACGCGGCCCCGGTTGAGTTGGGCCACCTGTTCGGTGGCGGGTCATTTCCACATGTTGAGCTGATCCATCCGTTTGTCTTCCTGTTCCTGATTGCGGATGTAGTCGCGAATCGTGGCCTCATCTCGGCCCACCGTCGACACGAAATATCCGCGCGCCCAGAAGCTTTGCCCGGCATAGTTTTGCTTCTGCTCCCCATACACCCGCGCCAGGTGAATCGCGCTCTTGCCCTTGATGAACCCAACCACTAACGACACGGAATACTTGGGCGGGATCGAGATCATCATGTGCACATGGCCGGCCAGAAGATGCCCTTCTTCAATGCGGCACTCCTTCTGCTCGGCCAGTCTTCGGAGCACCTCGCCAAGATATTTGCGAAGGCTCCCACACAGCACCTTGCGCCGGCGCTTGGGGATAAAAACAACGTGGTACTTGCACTCCCACTTGGAGTGGCTTAAGCTCTCATATTCGTCCATCCGGGATTCTCCTTGAAGTGTGCTTGGCGGCTCACCTCTTGGAGTTTCTTGGATGGACTCCCGCAAATGTCAAACTGCTACTGCCACCCCGGCAAAGCCGGGGGAACTCCCGTTGGATTAGCTGGCCCGGCTCGGGCCGCATCACGTCCACAATGGCCTGGATCGGCGCGCGCGGCGTGAAGTACTGGCCTGCCCCACCCTTCACATCGGCTGCGTTCTTTTCGAGCAGTCCTTCATAGGCGTCGCCTTTCACGTCCACGCCAAGCGTGGTCCATGTCTCGCGGCCAATCAGGTCGCTTATCAGGCGCTTCAGCTTGGCCGGATCCTGAATGCGGTTCTGCGCCTTGCGGAAGATCGTGCCCAGCATGCCGGGCTTCTTACCCAACTCCACCAGGATGTGCCGGTAGTGCGTGTCCAGATCGTCGCCATCCAGCCGCTCCAGGCTCTGCCAGTCCAGCCGCGCGGGGAATCAGCGTGGCGCGCTCCGGGAACAGCTTCTGCCGCTCGTCGGCCATCTTCAGGAAGAACAGAAAAGTGAGCTGCTCAATGTAGTCCTGATACGACAGGCCGTCATCGCGCAGGATGTTGCAGTAGTTCCACAGCTTTTGGACGATGCCGTTCGACGTCATTGCACTCTCTTTCCCTTGATCGGAACTCCCTTCAGGACGGCCTTGCTCGGGATCGCGCGGCTGCCTTCCGCCAATTGCCGATCCATCAGCCAGAACACCGCATCTTTGTGCAGCGCCCAGGCGCGGCCCACGCCATCCATGCACATCGTGGCTTCTTCCTCGCTGCCCAGCGAGTACATCTCCGGCAACTCATGCGGAATCGGCTTTTTGCCGGTCATGTAAAGCTCCAAAAAAAGGTTTGCCTGCCGCGCCGTTTTCAGCGCGACGGCGGCGCCGGAGGGGTCGCCAGCCAAAAAGCGCTCCAGCACGCGGCCCCACGCAATGTTCGCCCCGGCGTCGTCCTTGTACTTCTTCAGCAGCTTGCCCGCACCTTCCAAATCGTCCGCGCACAGATACGCGCCCAGCAGCGGATCGCGCACGCCCTGGTTGTCGTTGGGATTCAGTTCCAGCATCCTCTCGTAGACGCGGATAGCATCCAGATTCAGCCCCTCTGCGAAAAGCAGCCGGGCAAGCTGCTCCATGGCGCGCATGTACGGCCGCGTTTCTATCAGCATCCAGAAATGTCCCGTGTTCTCGCGAATGAACTGCGCTCCCAGCGAGCGCTCCCCGGCGGCCACGGCTTGCTGCAAACCCGCGATCATCTCCCGCGTCGTGGGAGCATCCAAGTCGTTCATCACTACCAACGCGTCCACGCAGTCCGGGTCTAGCCGCAGGGCGCGTTTAGCCAGCTTGCGCGCCTGCGCCTCGCTTTCCGCTTCCATGGCGTCGAAGGCCAACTGCTGAGCCTCGTCCCTGGCGTCCGCCTCGGCATCGTTCAGCCCATCCGCCGGCGACGGGCCCTGAAGCGAGGCCAGCATCGCGTCGAGATCTCCCTTGGTGATGATTTCGCTGCTCTTCATCAATCTCTCAAGTTGCCGCATCGCCGCTGCGATTTCGACATTTGGGGTAGACTTCTTCTTCGCTGGGGATTTCTTGGCTGCTTTCTTCGTCATTGCCGTCCTCTTTTCTTGGCCGCCTTCCGGGCAGCGCTCTTCTTCAATGATTCCACATGCCCGGCGCGAATGCGTTCGAGCAGCGCGGAGGCGGGTTCGTCGGTTGGGTCTTGGGGAACAAGTTGGCCGGTGAAAGCCGAGGAGAGAATTGACTGGCGTGCATTTCCTGCGCGGGCAGAAGAAGCGAAAACGAGCAGGCCCGTTTTATCCAAGTTGGTAATCTGACGATCTAGCTCTGAGAGGATGCGCCTCTGCTCGGCTATTGGCGGGAGTGGTATGGGGAGATCGCGGCAGATCTCAAGAGTTAGATTGAACTGTCCAGCCGTAGCTCTTGCCCTATGGGTGGCCCAGTGAAGTATTTGTTCCGTCATCGTGCCCCGCTAAATCGAGATTATTGACTTCTATCGTGCGAGCCAAGTTTATGGCATTAAGTTGGATTTACTAACCATGCGGCCCTCCACCCAGCCCAGCTCCCAACACGATGTTTCCCCTATATTCTAAAATGTGATGAAACACATTTCATGCGGGAAATCCGCTCGTCCGGATCTGTGCGGGGGGTACGGAGAAACCCGTATCCCTACCGCGACCCCACTTCAACTTTATCCAAGCCGAATGCGGTTGGGAAACTTATGCAGAGGGTCCTTAGACCAGTGAATGCAAGATACGATCCGCTATTTGACGACCTTCAAACTGGTCTCCGCGGTTGCCAGTGAACTGCCTCCGGTCCATATCTTGTACGTTGTCGGCTCGACCGTGCGTTTGATCTC
>Ga0182027_10003195_pt1 | contig 26184 bp, 18 predicted proteins | sample 712E1DmetaG_FD_121300 | JGI IMG/M metagenome (GOLD analysis project Ga0182027, IMG submission 121300) | Permafrost microbial communities from Stordalen Mire, Sweden - 712E1D metaG (Illumina Assembly) | ecosystem: Environmental > Terrestrial > Soil > Wetlands > Permafrost | place: Sweden...
CCGCGGGCGATCACGGCGACCCCGTCCTGGGGCTTGAATTTCAGGTAGCGCGCGGTCTGGCGGAAGCAGACGCAGCGCAGTTGGGCGTCCTGCTCCTTGAGGGTGAAGTAATAGTGGCCGCTGGCCGCCAGGCGGGTTCCGGAGATCTCGCCGGTGACCCAGATGTCGGCGAATTCGCGCTCCAAAAGGCCGTGGATGGCGGTGTTTAGCTCGGCCACGGTGAAGACGCGGCGCCCGGGCTCAAAACGAAAGGCTATCTGCTCCATAAAAAAAACCTTCTTGACCGTGCCTACCCCATTCGTTATTCTAAGGAACAATTACGGTTGAGGCATCCCCAACTGGTTTGTCTTCAGTACGCGTGTGCAAACATCCCTAGGGAGGATCGATGAATCCTAAAGAAGTTCTAGAATTCGCCAAGAAAAATGACGCCAAGCAGATCGACCTGCGCTTCAGCGACATCCCCGGTCTATGGCATCACATCTCTTATCCCATCAGCGAACTGGACGAAGACGTCTTCGAGGAAGGCTACGGCTTTGACGGCTCCAGCATTCGTGCCTGGGCAGCCATCAACGAGAGCGACATGCTCCTGATGCCGGACCCGAATACGGCCATCATGGATCCGTTCGGGGAGACCACCACGCTGGTGATGATCGCCGACGCGGTCGACCCGATCACGCGCCAGCACTACGAGCGCGATCCGCGCTGGATCGCCAAGAAGGCCGAGCTGTACCTGAAGAATTCGGGCATCGCCGACCTGGCGTACTTCGGGCCCGAGGCTGAGTTCTTCATCTTCGACAACATCCGTTTCGACCAGGACCAGCATTCGGGCTACTACTTCATCGACGCCGAAGAGGGCCGCTGGAACACAGGTCGCGAGAAGGACAACCTCGGGTACCGGCCGCGGTACAAGGAAGGCTACTTCCCGGTTCCGCCCACGGATCACTACCAGGATCTGCGCAGCGAGATGGTGCAGACCATGATCAAGTGCGGGTTGCACGTGGAGTGCCACCACCACGAAGTCGCCACGGGCGGGCAGGCCGAGATCGACATGCGGTTCGCTCCGCTGACCGGCATGGCGGACAGCCTGATGCTGTACAAGTACATCATCCGGAACGTGGCCAACCAGTACGGCAAGACCGTGACGTTCATGCCCAAGCCGCTCTTCGCGGATAACGGCAGCGGCATGCACTGCCACCAGAGCCTGTGGAAGGGCGACACGCCGCTGTTCGCGGGCGACGGCTATGCCGGCCTGAGCCAGATGGCGCTGTGGTATGCGGGCGGGCTGCTAAAGCACGCGCGCGCGCTATCGGCCATCATCGCGCCGACCACCAACAGCTACAAGCGCCTGGTGCCGGGCTATGAAGCTCCGGTGAACCTGGCCTACTCGCGGCGCAACCGCTCGGCCGCGGTTCGCATCCCGATGTACTCCTCGAACCCGAAGGCGAAGCGCCTCGAGTTCCGTCCTCCGGATCCGGCGTGCAATCCGTACCTGGCTTTTTCGGCCATGCTGATGGCGGGCCTGGATGGAGTGCTCAACAAGATCAATCCCGGCGAGCCGCTCGACAAGGACATTTACGACTTGTCCCCCGAAGAGCTGCGCAACGTGCCGTCGATGCCGGGTTCGCTCGAAGAAGCGCTGAGCTGCCTCGAAGACGATCACAACTTCCTGCTGAAGGGCGACGTTTTCACCGAGGAACTGATCGAAGCCTTCATCGACTACAAGCGCAAGAACGAGGCGGACGCCATTCGTCTGCGTCCGCACCCCTACGAGTTCGCGCTGTATTACGACATTTAGGGAACTGAGGTCCGCTCCCTTACGGTCGCGGTTCGGAAAACGGGGACCGGAAAACGGGGATTGGCTCAAAGTTGGAGCTGGTCCCCGTTTTTGTTTTAGCACGCATGAGTGCGTGCGCCACAATGGAATCAGTGAGTTAGCAGCCGCCGGCGAGCTAGCGCCAGGAGGAATGCGGCGGCGGCGGCTAGGCTCAGGGTGGCAGGCTCGGGGGCGTTGATTTCCGTGCCGGTTGGGATGGGCGGATCCATGTAGGCGACGGTATGATTGTCGGATTCCAGGCCGCCGCCGCCGGATTCGGAGAAGACGATTTTGTCGAAGTAGCCGTTCATGTCGTAGAAGTTCAGGTAGGCGAACTGCTCGCCCGAGTCCTGACCTTTGAAGGCGCCGGACGGGTTTGCGCAGAACGGGTTGGCGGCCGAACAGGCGCCCACGAGATTGATCAGGTCCGCAGGCGTGAACTCGTAGACCAGCGTGTTCCCGGAGTAGAACTGCAGGAGGTTGCCCGAATCGAGCGCCGAAAGCCACAGGCCGAAGTAGTTCACGCCGGGCACGCCGGCGGTGCTCAGCGTGAGGGTGTAGGAACCGCCGGTGCTAAAGATCACCGGATAGCGGCCCGCCCCGCCCGCTCCACCGAATTGGTCGGCGGCGTAGGAAAGAAGACCGCCGCTGTAGGTTCCCGTGATCTGGTTGCCGGTTCCGAAATCGGTGCTGAAGCCGCCGCCTTGCCAGGCATTGAAGTCTTCGGTGCCAAGGACGCACGTGGCGGTGCCGGCACAGATGACGCTGGAAAGGGGCAGCACCACGCCCGCCGGCTCGTAGGTTGCGAGGATCTGGTCGGCGAAAGAGAGGCCGGAAACCATCGCCGCGACGGCCAGAAGCCGGGTTAGTCGGATCATAAACTCCAAACATAGCAGATCGTTAACTCCTGGATGGGCAATTGGCGGGGATTTGGGTACCAGGGCTGAGGGGTCGAAGTACTGTTACGCCTGGGGGAGTCTGTGAGAGAATCGGAACCGGTTCCACGTGCGCGGCCTGATCCTACAGATCAATCTCTCTCCCGGCGGAATTCCCAAGAGACCGGTGCCGGAGGCGTACCTCACGCCCCTGGGATTCGAGGGGGACGATCACGCGCACCCTGCCGTACACGGCGGAGCGCAGAAGGCCGTTCTGCTGGCGGCGGCCGAGAGCGTTGACGATCTCGTCGCGCGCGGCATTCCTCTGTTCTACGGCGCGCTGGGTGAGAACCTCACGACCCGCGGGATCGAGCGCCGCGACCTGCGTCGCGGCATGCGGTTTCGAGCCGGTCAGGCGGTCATCGAGCTGACGAAGCCCCGCACCCCCTGTTCCGCCCTCGAGGTCTACGGACCCGAGCTGAAGCGCGCGATTCCAGGCGCGGGAGCGGAACCTTCCGACCCGGACTGGGCCAGCGGCGGGTTCTACGCCTCGGTGGTGGAGCCAGGGTGGGTGCGCGCAGGGGATATAATCTGGGTGGTGGACGCAGCCGTCTGACCGCTTCATGCGAAGACCAGTAGAGGAGATCGAGTTCGCCGACTCGGTGCGGGCGTCGGACTCGCTAGGGCAGTTGCTGGAAGGCTTGCCGCTGGAATGGCAGGACCGGGTCTGCTCGCTGCTGGCCGCCTCGCCCAGCCCCGACGAGGCGCTACACCACCTACAGCGCTTCCACGCCGAACAGCCGGCCAGCTTTCGGAAGATCGCGGAGACCGGAGCGGGGCTGCAACTGCTGGTGGCCGTTTTTTCGCACAGCCGCTTCCTTTCCGAAGCCGTGCTCTGCCACCCGGGCTGGATCGAGGAGCTGGCCGAGGGCACGGCGCTGCAGCGGCTGTTTCTGAGGGAGGACTTCGAGACGCTGCTCGCGGAGGCGCTGGCCGCGGAAGGGCACGGCCTGCCCTCGCCGCACACGCTGGCGCTGTTCCGGCGGCAGCAGCTCCTGCGAATTCTGTTGCGGGACGTCACGGGCATGGCCGAGTTGCCGGAGATCGTGGACGAGATTTCGAGCCTCGCCGACGCGATCCTGGGGATCTGCTACGGCCGCATACGCGACGATCTGGCGGCGCGGCACGGGCTGCCCAGCGATCCGCGATTCTCGATCCTCTCGCTCGGCAAGCTGGGCGGGCGGGAGTTGAACTACAGCTCCGATATCGACCTGATGTTCCTTTACGCCGCCAACGGCGAGACGGCCGGCCCGAGTCCCATTTCGAACAAGGAGTTTTTCAAGAAGGCGGCCAACCAGTTGACCGACCTGCTCTCCACCTACACCGCGGCCGGCATCACCTACCGGGTGGATCTGCGGCTGCGGCCGGACGGCAGCCTGGGCGAAGTCATCACCTCGCTCGAGGGCGCCAAGCGCTATTACCAGGACCGCGCGCGCGACTGGGAGTTGCAGATGCTGGTGAAGGCGCGGGTATCGGCGGGCGACGGCGGCCCGGGGGCGGAGTTGCTGGAAGCGGTGGAGCCGCTGATCTACTCGAGCACGCTCGATTTTTCGGTGGTGGAGGCGGCCTCGGAAACGCGCGTGCGGATTCGCGAAAAAATGGCGGCGAGGCGCGGCGCCAGGCAGGATTTCAACATCAAGCTGGCCCCCGGCGGGATCCGGGACATCGAGTTCCTGGTGCAGTGCCTCCAGCGCCTGCACGGCGGGCGGGAACCGTGGGTGCGCCACGCCGGCACGCTGCTGGCGCTCTCGCGGCTGCGCGACAAGGACCTGCTATCGCCCAGCGAGTACTCGGAGTTGGCGGGCGCTTACCAGTTTCTGCGCCACCTCGAGCACCGGCTTCAATTCTACGAGGATCGCCAGACGCACACGGTGCCCGCGGAGCCGGAGCAGTTGGCGGCGCTGGCGCGCAAAATGCCGGGCGCTCATTTCGGAGGCCTGCCGACGGCCGAGTCGCTGCTGGGCGAGCTGAACCGGCGCCGCGAGTCGGTGAAGGGAATCTATGAGCGCGTGATTCACGCGCAGCAGCCGATCTATTACACCACCGCGGCCGCGCCGCCGGCATCGGAGGCCGACGTTGCGGCGGAGCCGGAGGAGCCGTTCGAGCAGGGCGCGAGCAACCTGCTGCGCTTTCTCGACCAGCGGGCGCCGCAGCTCGCCGCGGCCGTGGCGCGCAGCGGCCTGCGCCGGGGCCGGGTACATTTCGAGCACTTTCTCGAGCGCATCCTGCCGCACCCGGACTGGATGAACTGGCTCAACGCGGACTCCCTGCTGGCCTCCTACCTGCTCGATATCGTGGAGCACAGCCCGTATTTCGCCGAGCAGTTGATCCGCTACCCCGAGTTGATCGCGGAGCTGCGCAACATGCGCCACGAATCGGGCTCAGACCTGCCCTATCACGAGGAGGCGCTGGCCAGCGACGATCCATCCGAGTTGCGGCGATTCTTCCGGCGCGGAATGTTCCGCATCCAGTCGGAGAGCATCTGCCGCCAGAGCGAGGTCTTCTCGGCGCTAGCCCGCACCTCCGACCTAGCCGACGCCGCTATCGCCGGGGCATACCGCATGGCCATCGAGCAGGTGGCCGCCAGCCGCCCGCCGGCCGCGGCCGGTTATAAGCCGAAAGACCAGATGCTGGTGATCGCGCTGGGCAGGCTGGGCATGCGCGAGTTCGATCTGGCCTCGGACGCCGATTTGATCTTTGTGATCCCGGACGAAGAGCTGCCCGAGCAGTTGTTCTGGACGCGCGTCGCCGAACAGATGATCTCCATCCTCACCGCCTACACCGGCGAGGGATGGATGTTCGCCGTGGATACGCGCCTGCGGCCCAACGGGCGCTCCGGGGCCATGGTGCAGTCCGAGACCGCGTACAAGGACTACCTGGCGCACGCGGCGGAAGCCTGGGAGGGCATCACCTACATGAAGTCGCGCGCCGCGGCGGGCGACATGGAGCGCGGCACGGCCTTCCTCAACGCGCTGCAACTGGTGGATTGGCGGCGCTACGGGCAGAGCGGCCGTTCGCGCAAGCAACTGCTCCAGATGCGGCTGCGCCTGGAGAAGGAACTGGGCGGCGACAATCCGCTGAAGGCCGGACGGGGCGGGTACTACGACATCGATTTCGCGCTCATGTACCTGCGGCTGAAGGGCGCGGGAATCTTCTTCAAGGTGCTGAACACGCCGGCGCGCATCGACGTGATCGAACAGATGGGGCACCTGGAGCGGCCGGACGCCGATTTTCTGCGGGACGCGGCGGGATTCTACCGCGCTCTCGATCATGGCCTGCGGGTATCGAGCGGCCACACCGAGGGCACGCTGCCGACCAGTGGCTGGGCGCTCGACAACCTCAGCGCGCTGGTGCGGCGCTGGACCCCCGAGCATCTGCATGACCAGCCGATCGACGTGGAGCTGGCGCAGATCCAGGCGCGCACGCGGGAGTTTTTCGACCGGCTGTTTCACATATAGGAGTCCGCTCCCTGCGGTCGCGGCTCGGTAGCGACAACAACTCTGCGGGGCCTGGAGGCCCCGCGCAGACCTGGAGGTCTGCCCCACTGAGGAGCTACATGAAGATCAACAGGCGCGAGTGGATGATGGGAACCGGCGCGCTGCTTGCGCCGCGGGCCCCGGAGCCGGCCGGGAGCTGGTTCGACCGGCCCATGCGCTGGGTGCAAGTGGCTTTCGTCGAAGACGACCCGGGCCGCTACGATCCGGGCTTCTGGCTCGATACCTTCCGGCGGATTCATGCCGACGCCGCGTGCCTCAGCGCGGGCGGATGCGTGGCGTTCTATCCCACCGAGGTCCCGCTGCACTACCGCAGCAAGTTCCTGGGGAATGGCGACCCTTTCGGCGAGATGCTCGCGGGCTGCCGCAAGCTCGGCATGAACGTGCTCGCGCGCGTCGATCCGCACGCCGCGCATCAGGAACTCTACGACGCCCATCCGGACTGGATCGCCGTGGGAGCGGACGGCCGGCCGCGCCGCCATTGGGCCATGCCGTCGCTGTGGGTCACCTGCGCCCTCGGACCCTACAATTTCGAGTTCATGACGAACGTGATCGAGGAGATCGCGACCCTCTACAAAGTCGATGGCATCTTCGCCAACCGCTGGAGCGGTTCGGGGATGTGCTTCTGCGAGCATTGCCGGCGGAATTTCAGGGAATTCAGCGGAGGGGACCTGCCCGCCTCAGCCGTTGGGCAGCCGCAATACGCCGCCTGGCGGAAGAAGCGGCTGCTGGAGCTGTACCGGCTGTGGGATGCCGCGATCAAGAAGCGCAACCCGCAAGCCGCTTTCTTCCCGAACGGATTTGACGAGATCCGCGACGCCGCCCCGGTCCCGATCCTGATCGCGGATCGCCAGGCCCGCTACGGAACGACGCCGGTGTGGCAGAACGGCAGGTTCGCGAAGGCGGCCCGCTCGACGTTCGGCGCGAAACCAATCGTGGGCTTGTTTGGCGTGGGGTTGGAGGCGCCCTACCGCTGGAAGGATTCGGTCCAGAATCCCAATGAAATCCGGGTCTGGGCCGTCGACGGAATCGCCCAGGGCTTCCGCCCCTGGGTGACCAAGTTCAATGCGCGGCCGCTCGATCGCCGGTGGCTCGCGCCCGTCGAGCAGTTGTTCGTCTGGCACTGGAAGAACGAGAAGTACTTGAGGAACGAGCGGCCGCTGGCGCGCGTAGGGCTGGTCGCTTCGCCGCCCGGTGCGGCGGACCACGAGTCCGGGTTCTATCACGCGTTGGTAGAGGCGCGGATCCCCTTCGAGATGGTGGCGGCGGACCAGTTTGGCGCGCAGGAATTCAAAGTGTTGGCGCTGCCCAATGTGGTGAACCTCTCGGACGCGCAGTGCGCGCAGTTGCGGCGCTTTGTCGAGGGCGGCGGTGGCCTGGTTGCCACCCACGAAACCTCGCTCGGCGACGAGCATGGCAGGCGCCGGGACAACTTCGGGCTGGCGGATCTTTTCGGCGCCTCCTTCGGCGGCAGCGTGATCGAACGGCAGCAGAACGCTTACCTGAATCTGGAAGACCACTCGCATCCGCTGCTGGCCGGCATGGAGGATGCGAGCCGTATGGTCCACGGCGTAAAACGCGTCGAGATTCGGACCGCGCCGGGTCAGCGCGCTCCGCTGATGACGGTCCCGAGCTACCCCGATCTGCCCATGGAGGAGGTGTACCAGCGCCCAAGCAGGACCGACATTCCCGGGGTGATGGTGCGCGCGGCAGGCGCCGGACGGGTGGTGTATTTCCCGTGGGACATTGACCGGACGTTCTGGGAAGTCATGAACGCCGATCACGGAATGGTGCTGGCGAACGCCGTGCGCTGGGCCGCCAATGAAGCGCAACCGCTCCAGGTGGTTGGGCCCGGCCTGCTCGACGTGGCGTTGTGGAAGCAGGAGTCCTCGGTGACCGCGCATCTGGTGAACCTCTCGAACCCGATGGCGATGGCGGGATCGTTCCGCGAGATTCTGCCCGTGGGTCCGCAGAAGGTGCGGGTGAGGCTGCCGGACGGCCGAAAGGCGCGGAGCGTGCGGCTGCTGGTGGGCGAAGCCGAGCCACAATGGCGCCAGACGGGAGAGTGGGTTGAGACCGCCACGGGGCCGATCGGCCTGCACGAAGTGGTGGCGGTGGATTGGTAGGAGCGCCTACAGTAGTAGCAAGGGGCGAAGGGGGGTGTGCGATGGCCAGTTTCTACCTGGGAGTCTGGCGCAGTCTTGCGGCGATTTCCGACGAGGCAGCCGCGAGACGGTATCGCGCACTGAGCGACGGGAAGGAACGCCCTGAGTTCGATGCGCAGGTATACGCCTTTTACACTGGCATGACCGGCCTCTATCCCGAAATCGACATGGTTGCGGAAAGCGAGATGGATGGGTGTCCCTGGGCTTGCGCCATCGACATGGGGGGCGGGCACGTGATCATGGCCATACAGCCCGAGCGATCCGAGCGGTTCCTCCCCGTGCTTCTGGCGCTCGCCGAACAGCACGACCTGGTGTGTTTCGATCCCCAAGCCGGCAAAGTCCACCTGCCTCCGTACCTGAGGGCGCGGCGGGCGGGCGGATAGGTGGGGCGGACTGAGAGCGTGCGCACAGGGCGGAAGATGTCTCAGCAAGCGTCGCCATGAGTGGCGACGCGGCACGCTGAAGCGTGCGCCACGGAACCCCAGCGGCTGGTACAATTCTCGCTGACTGATGATGGTCCGCCTCAAAGCTCTGTATCGGAACCTGGGCCGGCTGGACAAAGTGTTCCTGCCGGTGCTGGCGGCCACGGTGGTGGCGGACTACGCCTTTCCGAGCGGCGACGTTTCGGTGCTGCTCACGCTGCTGGCCTGCGTGCTGGGGATGGCGTGCGCCCTTAAGTGGCTGGCGGTGCTGCTCAAGAAAGTCATCTGGAGACTGCGCTATCGGCTGGTGGTGGCCTACCTGTTCATCGCGGTGGTGCCCATCCTTCTGATCCTGGTGCTGGTGTGGCTGGGCGCCTATGTGCTGACCGGCCAGGTGGCGGCGTATCTGGTCACCTCAGAACTCGAGCGGCAGACCGGAGACCTGTTGGCGCCGGCCCGGGGGCTGGCCTATACGGCGCCGGCAATCCGCGACCAGCAGGCGGGCTGGCTGGCCTCGGCTCTACGGGCCCGTTTCAGCGGCCTCGAGATCGTCATACGGAGCGGCGACCAGGTGTGGCGATACCCGCTGGACTCGAATGTCGAACCGGCGGCTCCGGGCTGGGGCGACGCCAGCGGCCTGGTGCGGCGGGCGGGCCGGCTGTACCTGTGGGGCCACGCGGTCCACGAGGCGACCGATGTCACCATTACCGCGCCCGTGACGCCGACCACCCTGGCCCAGCTTCTGCCGGGCTTGGGCGATCTCTCCTTCCGCAGGAACGAGGCCCACGCGCCGCTCGAGAGGCTGGCCGACGACACGTTGTCGGAGCGATCTTCGCTGCCTCCGGCGGACAACGCGCTCGACCGCGACATCTATTACCCCACGGTGATTCCGGTCGCCGTCTGGGAGGCGCCGGGAAAATTCGGCCAGGACACACTCGGCCTGGTGACGCGCTATTCGGCGGTGTTGGGAACCATTTTCCGGGGCAAGGCGGAGTTGACCGCAGGAGAGACCGCGGCGTCGCTGGTTTCCACGATTTTCTGGGTTGTGTTTGTGTTCTTCGGCGTAGTCGAGCTGGTGGCGGTGGTGATCGGGTTTCGGCTCACACGCACCATCACGGGAGCGGTACACGCGCTGTATCTGGGCACGGAACGGGTCCGCGGGGGAGATTTCTCGCACCGGATCGGCGTTCGCGGCGATGACCAGCTTGCCGGCCTGACCGCGTCGTTCAACCGCATGACGGAAGATCTGGAGCGGCTGGTGGAGGTGGCCAAGGAGAAGGAGCGGCTGCAATCGGAGATCGAGATCGCGCGCGAAGTGCAGAACCAGCTCTTCCCCAAGAACCTGCCGGTTTCGAGGACCCTGGCTCTGGCGGCGGAATGCCGGCCGGCGCGCCTGGTATCGGGCGACTACTACGACTACATGATGGTGGGGCCGCGGCTGGCGCTGGCGATCGGCGACGTGGCGGGCAAGGGCATCTCGGCGGCGCTGTTGATGGCCACCCTGCAATCCACCATGCGCACGCAGTTGCGCGCCGGGCAGGCGCAGGCGGCGGGCGTGGGCAACGGCGCGTTTGCATCCAGCCTATCGCCGGCGGACCTGGTCTCGCGCCTGAACCAGCAACTGTTCGCCTTCACACCGCCGGAGAAATTCGCCACGTTCTTTTTCGCGCTCTACGACGACGCGACCGGCCTGATGACGTACACCAACGCCGGCCACCTGCCGCCCATCCTGGTGCGGCGCGGCGCGGCGACACGCCTGGAGGTCACCGGAACGGTGGTGGGCGCTTTCCCTTTTTCGGAATACACCGAGAGCACGATCCAACTCGAGCCCGGCGACCTGCTGGCGTGCTTCACGGACGGCGTGACCGAGCCCGAGAACGAGTTCGTCGAGATGTTCGGCGAGGACCGGCTTACCGATGTAATTCTGAAGCACGCAACCTGCGAATCCGACGAGATCCTGGCCGCGGTCATGAGCTCGGTGCGGGATTGGACGGGCTCGCCCGAGTTGCAGGACGACATGACGCTCCTGCTTGCCAGGAGGGTGTGATGACCGCTCCCTCGCGGTCGCGGCTCGGTTGGGGAGTCGTGGTGAGGTCCGCGCGGTCGCGGCTCGGTTGGGGAGCGGTATGCATCGGCTGAGACAGCGGCTGGTCTGGCTCGGCATCGCGATCGCGTTCGTGCTGGCGACCGGCACGATCGGGTTCACCCTCATCGAAGGCTACGATCCGTTCGACGCCTTCTACATGACGCTGACCACCATCACCACCGTGGGCTATGGCGAGATCCAGAACCTCAGCCGTACCGGGCGCATTTTCAACTCGTTCGTCATTGTGTTCGGCGTGACGACGATGTTCTTTGCCATCGGAGCGATGACCCAGACGGTCATCGAAATGGAATTGGGCGAGTTTTTCGGAAAGCGGCGGATGAAACGCATGATCGACAAGCTCGAGAAGCATTACATCGTGTGCGGCTATGGCCGCGTGGGGCGTGCGGCGACGCGCGAACTGCAACTGGTGGGCGTTCCGGTGGTGGTGATCGACCGCAACCCGGAGAAGGTCGAGCGCGCCATACGGGAGGGCGTCGCGGCATTCTGCGCCGATTCGACCCAGGACGCCACGTTGGTCGACGCGGGTGTGCAGCGCGCCAAGGGCCTCATCGCGGCGCTCGCCACCGACGCCGACAACCTGTTCCTGATCCTCTCGGCCAAGACCCTGAACGACGGCTTGAAGGTGGCGGCGCGGGTGGGCGATGAGCAGTCGGAGCCCAAGCTGCGGCGCGCCGGCGCCGATACCGTGTTCGCTCCCTACACCCACGCCGGCCACCAGTTGGCGATGTCGCTGGTGCGGCCGCACGTGGTTCAGTTCCTCGATGTGGCGACCAAGAACATCGGGTTGGACGTAGGCCTGGAGCAGTTGCGCGTTTCGTCCCGGTGCGAGATGGCGTCGAAATCGCTCATGCAACTCCAACTCCGCCGCGACCTCGGTGTCATCGTGCTGGCCATACGCAAGGCGGCCGGCGACATGGTCTTCAATCCCCCGGCCGAGGCGGTGCTCGATGCGGGCGACTTTCTCATCGTGATGGGCGAGCACGAAAACGTGCGTCAGCTGGAAACGCTGCTGTCGGGGGTGACGGAATGAAAGTCCTGACCGCCGCCCAGATGCGCGAGGTGGACCGCCGCACTATCGAGATGGGCATTCCAGCCCTGGTCCTGATGGAAAACGCCGGTCACCGCGTAGTCGAGTTTCTGGCCGAGACCTTCGCTCCGCTCGCGTCGCAGCGCATTGTGGTTCTCTGCGGCAAGGGGAACAACGGCGGCGATGGGATGGTGGTGGCACGGCAGCTCTGGACGCGGCTGCGGCCGCAATCGCTTTCCGTGGTGCTGGCCGCCGCGCCGACGGAATTGAAGGACGACGCGCTCGCCAATTACCGCATGCTGCAGGCGTGCGGCTGCCCCATCGCGCGCGAGATTCCGGCGGAGATGCGGAACGCGACCATCGTCATCGACGCGCTGCTCGGCACCGGCCTCAAGGGTGCTGCCGCCGGCCCGATGCTCGACTGGGTGCGCGAGGTGAACGCCGGGTTCCCGCTCGCGAAAGTGGTGGCGGTGGACATTCCGTCGGGCATCGAAAGCGACAACGCCGCGACGGTGGGCGAGACCGCGCAGGCCGATTTCACGGTCACCTTCACGGCGCCCAAGGTGGGGCAGGTGGTCGGGCCGGCCAGCGTGCGCGTGGGACGGCTGCGGGTGGCGCCGATCGGCAGTCCGGCCTCGCTCTATGAAGAGGACGATGCGATCTTCCTCTCGATGGTGGAGCCGGCATGGTTCGGCGCGCTGTTCGCTCCGCGCGCTCCCTGGGCCAACAAGGGCAGCTTCGGCCACGTGCTGGTGGTGGCCGGCTCGCGCAGCAAGACCGGCGCGGCGGCGATGAGCGGCATCGCGGCCCTGCGCGCGGGCGCGGGACTGGTCACCGTGGCGTCGGTCGAATCGGCGCTCCCCGTCATTGCTGGCCATGCGCCCGAGCTGATGACGGAACCGCTCGCCGAAACCGCCGCGGGCTCGGTTTCGGACGACGGCCGCCTGGCGCGGGTGTTGGAGAAGAAGAGCGTGGTGGCGGTGGGGCCCGGCCTGGGCACGGCGCCCGAAACGGTCGAGATGGTGCGGCGCCTGGTGCGCGAGTGTCCGCAACCGATGGTGGTGGATGCCGACGCCCTCAATGCGTTGGCCGGCAGCTCCATAGACGGCGGCGGACGTGTGCGCGTGCTCACGCCGCATCCCGGCGAAATGGCGCGCCTGACCGGGAAGACCATCGAGCAGATTCAAGCCGACCGCGTGGCGGCGGCCCGCGGCTTCGCCATGGAGCGTCACGTGGTGCTGGTGCTCAAGGGCTACCGCACGTTGATTGCGTTCCCCGATGGCCGGGTCTGGATCAATCCCACGGGCTCGCCCGCGCTCGCTACCGGCGGGACCGGCGACATCCTCACGGGAACCATCGCGGGGTTCCTGGCCCAGTTCCCCGACCGCCCGGACCAGGCCGTGGCAGCGGCGGTTTACGTTCACGGGCTCGCCGGGGAGCTCGGCGCCGCGGAGCTCGGCGAGAAGAGCCTGGTGGCGACCGATCTGCTCCGCTACTTTCCGGCGGCTTTCCATGCCTGTGTTCCGAACCAGCTCTGAGGAGGCGACCATCGCCCTGGGGCGGGAGCTGGCGCGCCGCCTGCCCGCGCGCGCGGTGGTGCTGCTTATCGGCAACCTGGGAGCCGGGAAGACGACGCTGGCCAAGGGTATCGTCGAAGGCCTGGGCGCGGCGGCGCCGGAGGAAGTCTCGAGCCCCACGTTCACGCTGATCCACGAATACGGCGGCGGGCGCGTGTTCCACGTCGACCTCTACCGCATCGACGAAGAGCGCGACCTGCGCACCCTGGGCTTGCCCGACCTGATGGAGCGCGAGGCGGTGATGCTGGTGGAATGGGGCGAGCGCTTCCCGCACTTGTGGCCGCCGGACCGCGTGGAGATCCATTTGCGGGCGCTGGAGGGGGAGGAGCGGGAGATTGTGGTGGGAGGGGGGTAGCATGACGTGGCGCACGCTTCTCCTTCCGAGTGGCGCGTGATCCACTTCCTATCCGCTCCGGGGCAAATGGAGTACGATAAGCACTCTATGTCCTTGACCCCAAGAACGCGCCTCGGTCCCTATGAAATCCTCTCTCCCATCGGCGCCGGCGGCATGGGCGAGGTCTACAAGGCCCGCGACACGCGGCTGAACCGGGATGTGGCGATCAAGCTTCTGCCGCCGTCGCTGGCGGCCGATGAGGAGCGTCTGCGGCGGTTCCGGCTGGAGGCGCAGTCGGCCAGCGCTCTGAACCACCCGAATATCCTCACCGTTTACGACATCGGCACGGACGGCCAATCGCCCTACCTGGTCACGGAGCTGCTCGAAGGCGAATCGCTCGGCAGCCGGTTGAAGAGCGGAAAACTCGGCGTCACGCGGGCGGTGGATTACGGCAAGCAGATCGCGTCCGGCCTGGCCGCGGCGCACGCCAAGGGCATCATTCACCGTGACGTCAAGCCGGACAACCTGTTCATCACCAAAGACGGCCGCGTGAAGATCCTGGATTTCGGCCTGGCCAAGCTGGCGGAAGCGCACGCGGCCGACGGCGCCACCGAGACGGTGGCGACAAGCGCCGGCACCATCATGGGCACGGCGGCTTACATGTCTCCGGAACAGGCGCGCGGGCAAGCCGTGGATGCGCGCTCAGACATCTTCAGCTTCGGCTGCGTGCTGTACGAGATGCTCACCGGCGAACGGGCCTTCCAGGGCAACACCAGTGCCGACCTGATGAGCGCGATTCTGGTCAGGGATCCCGACCTGAAGGCCATTGAGCTGCCGTCGCTGGCGCGCATCGTGGCGCACTGCCTGGAAAAAGTCCCGGAGCAGCGGTTCCAATCGGCCACCGACATCGCCTTCGATCTGGACTCGGTCACGCAGTTGGGCAGCGGCCCGCAGGCCGCGGTTGCGCCGGCATCGCGGGCATGGAAACGGCTGCCCTGGGCGGTCGCCGCCGTCCTGGCGCTGGCCTGCGCGGCGCTGGTCTGGATGCACTTCCGCCCAAAGCCCGATCTGCGGTTCCACCGGCTGACGTTCCGCCGCGGAGCCATCCAGGCCGCACGATTCACGCCGGACGGCAACGGCGTAGTCTACAGCGCCAGATGGGAGGACGAGCCAAGCGAGATCTTCACGGCGCGGCTGGACAGCCCGGGCTCACGGCCGCTGGGGTTCTCCGGCGCGACCCTGTTCTCGGTCTCCTCCACGGGTGAACTGGCGTTGGCGCAAAACACGCGCTTCGAGGCAAACAGCTTTGCGCGCGCCGGCATGCTGGCGCGTGCGCCACTGGCGGGCGGTGCGCCGCGCGCGATGGAGGACGGCATCGACTTCGCGGACTGGTCGGCGGCCGGCGACGAAATGGTCCTGCTCAGAGAGACCGATCAGGGGACGCAACTGGAATTCCCAGCCGGCAGGGTGCTTTACAAAACTGCCGGCTATATCAGTGAGCCGCGCGTCTCGCCGGCCGGAGACCGGGTTGCGTTTCTGGATCACCCGGTGACTAACGACAACCGGGGCAGCGTGGCGGTCATCGACCGCCAGGGCAACAAGAAGACGCTCAGCAGCGAGTATGCCGCCTCGGAAGGAGTGGCCTGGGCGCCCAAGGGCGACGAGATCTGGTTCACGGCGGCCAAGACCGGCGCACGGATGGAATTGGTTGCCGTGACGCTGGCGGGGCGGGAGCGTGTGGTCCTCCGGCAATCCAACTCCCTGAAGCTGCACGATATCGCGAGGGACGGACGGGTCCTGCTGGCGAACATGGAGACGAGGATGAAGGCCATCTTCCGTGGGCCGGCCGACAGCCGGGAGCGCGAGGTTTCCTGGCTGGATTGGTCCCTGCTGACCGCAATCTCGCGTGATGGAAGGTTCATCCTGCTGAGCGAATCCGGCGAGGGCGCTGGGGAAAACGAAGCGATTTACCTGCGGGAAAGCAATGGTGCTCCGGCAGTGCTGCTCGGGGCAGCGGGCGGTACATCGGCCTTCTCCCCTGACGATCAGTCGGTGGTGAGCCTCGCGAGGGACCTTCACGCTGTGGTGATTTACCCGGTGGGGCCGGGTCAGTCGCGGAGAATCCCGATACCGGGGTACGTCGTGGAGCGCGCGGGTCTCTTTCCGGACGGCCGGCGGTTGTGGTTCGTCGGCAGCGAGAAGGGACGCGGCGCGAGAGGCTACGTAACCGATCTGAGCGGCGCAAAACCGCGGGAGGCGACACCCGAGGGCCACGTCTATCTTTCGCCGGACGGGGCGTATTTTCTGTGCACGCCGCCAGCAGGCCGGCCACACCTCTATCCCACGGCTGGCGGCGAGCCTCGGGAGATACCAATGGCAGCGGGAGGGCGTGTGGCGGGCTGGAGCGCGGATGGACAAGAGTTGTTCGTCCTCGACCGAAACGGCCTCCCCGCGAGGGTTTCCCGCTTGAACTGGAAGACCGGCCATCGCGCGCCGCTGCTCGAGATCAGTCCCGCCGACCGGGCGGGCGTAGACGGGATCGAAACACCAGCGATTGCTCTCGACGGAAAAGCATACGCTTACTCGTATATGCAGAGCCTGTCCGAGCTGCACATGGTGGAGGGTCTGAAGTAAGCGGCTTCGAACGGGCTGTTTCGCAAACGCGCCGCCAGCCGGCGCTGGCCGAAACACAATGGGCGACCTGGGTCGGCATCCAGATGGTCGGCCACTCGGAAGTTGGCCACAGAAGGCATCCCCGGAAGGCTGCGGCGGCCGTCGGCTTGCCCCTGGTGTCCGCCTGCCGCGGTTGTGCTTTTTGTACACTGGTCGCCATGTTCATCGGTCACATCGCGGTAGGGCTCGCGGCCGAGGGGGTCGCGCCGAAAACATCTCTGGGATTGCTGGTGGCCGCGCCGCTGGCGGCCGATTTGCTGTGGTCCATCCTGGTGCTGGCGGGCGTGGAGCGGGTGCGGATCGATCCCGGCAACACGGCGTTCACGCCGCTGGCGTTCACCTACTATCCCTGGACGCACAGCCTGCTGATGTCGCTGGCATTGAGCGCGCTGGCGGGCGCGGCCTACTGGCTGTGGCGGCACTACCGCGCGGGCGCGCTGGTGATCGCAGCCGGGGTCCTCAGCCATTGGGTGCTCGACGCGATCTCGCATCGGCCGGACATGCCGCTTTATCCGGGAGGCTCCACCATGGTCGGCCTGGGATTGTGGAATTCCTTCCCGGCCACGCTGGTGGTGGAGTGCGCGATGTTTGCGGCGGGGGTGTGGCTGTACGCCAGCGTGACGAAGTCCAGGGACCGCGCGGGCAGCTACGGACTCTGGGCGTTTGTCGCGTTTCTGCTGGTGGTGTATGCGATGAACGCCTTCGGACCGCCGCCGCCTTCGGTGCGCGCGATCGGATTCGCGGGCCTGGCGCTGTGGCTGCTGCCGCTATGGGCGTGGTGGTTCGACGCTCACCGCACCTGCTCGTGCCCTGAGTAACACTCCGCGACTTTTTCGCGGAAGTTCTCGAGAGCGCGCGTGCGCCGCACCTTGAGGGTGGCCGTGAGCTCTCCGGCATCCATCGAAAAATCGCGGTCGAGCACGTGGAACTTGCGAACCTGCTCGAAGGGGGCGAGGCTGCTGTTCACGCGGGCCACCACGCGCTTCACCGCGGCTTCGACGGTGGAACGGTCGCGCGCGGGCTCGCTCTCCGCCTTCACGGTAACGAGCGCGGAGACGTAAGGCCGGCCGTCCCCAACCAGCAGCACCTGGCTGATGATGGGATCCAGGCGCATCAGCGATTCGATATGGGCCGGGTAGACCTTGCGCCCGCTGGAGAGCACGAGGACGTCCTTCTTGCGGCCGGTGATGTAGATGTAGCCGTCGGAATCGGCCTCGGCCAGGTCGCCGGTGTGCAGCCAGCCGTCGCGGAGAACCTCGGCGGTCGCCGCGGGGTCCTTGTAGTAGCCGGAGAAGATCGTGGGCCCGCGCACCAGCAACTCGCCATCGTCGGCGATCCGGATCTCAGCGCCGGGTAGCGCCTTGCCCACGCTGCCGGGGCGGGTCTGGCCGGGCGGATTGAGAATGACCACGCCGCCTTCGGTGAGGCCGTAGCCTTCGATGAGCGGCAGGCCGGTGGCCAGGAAGAAGCCGGAGAGCTCCTTGCCGAGCGGAGCGGAGCCCGAGCCGCAGACGCGCAGGCGGCCGCCGAAGCGGGCGCGCATCTTGGTGAAAAACACACGGTCGCACAGGGCCAGCATCAGGCGGCTGGGAAGGGCGGGACGCCGTCCCGCGAGCCGCAAACGCACGCCCCTCAAACCCAACTGGACCGCGCGCTCGAACAGCGCCGAGGCCAGCCGTCCCCGCTTGCGCACTTCCATGCGAATGCTGGCGTGCACCCGCTCCCACAGGCGCGGCGGCGCGACAAACACCGTGGGCTTGACGCGCAGGAACTCGTCCGGCAGCTTCATCAGGCTCTCGGCGAACCAGACCGGCACGCCGCAAATGATGGGGAGCATCTGGAGGGCGAGCCGCTGCGTGATGTGCGCGGGCGGCAGAAACGCCAGCACGGCGTCGGCGGGCCCGATGTCGAGCACCTTGGGACCCATCTCGACATTCGAGATCAGCGCCTCGTGGGTGATCAGCCCCATCTTCGGTTCGCCGGTGGCGCCGGAGGTGAGATACAGGATGGCGCCGTCGGCGGGAGTCACTTCCGCCACGATGCGCGCGAACAGTTCCGGATCCTGCTCCATGGCCGCGCGGCCCTGGGCGCGGAGGTCATCGAGCGTCATGACGCCGGTGGCCGAGCCTTTCAGGAGAATCGCCGGCAGGTTGTGCGGAAACTGGGGATCGGCCCTGAGCGACTTCAGCAGCGCGGGGCTCTCGACGAACAGCGCCTGCGCATCGCAAGCCCGCAGCTCGCGCGCGAGTTCGGGAACCGGGTAGCTGGTGTAGAGGGCGGCGGCGATGGAGCCGTTCGCCATGATGCCGAGATCGGCCAGGCAGAACTCAGCGCGCGCTTCCGAGGCCAGCCCTACGATCGCGCCTTTGCCAATGCCCATGCCGCGCAACGCTACCGCGATCTCTCGGGCGGCGGCGGCATATTCGTTCCAGGTATAGACACGGTGGGGCGCCCCTGGGACCGGCTGGTGGAGTGCCGCCAGGTCGCCGCCCCGGGCAGCGGCCTCTTCGAGGACCGAATACATCGTGCGTGAGGTCATCCGCAGCCAACTAGGGTACCATTTCTTGTAGGTGGCAAGGACAAGACTAAGTGGGTTTTGAACGGGAAATTGAGGTGGCTCGGTTTGCCGCCCTGCAGGCGGGAGAACTGGCACTTCGGTACCAGTCCCAAGGGGTCACGCCGGAGATCAAGCCAGACCACTCGCCGGTGACCATCGCGGACCGAGAATCTGAGGCTCTGATCGCGCGCGCGCTGGCCGGGGCATTCCCCGACGACGGCTTGCTGGGAGAGGAAGGCGGCGCGAAGCCGTCGGCTTCCGGAAGGCGCTGGATCGTCGATCCGATTGACGGAACCCGCGACTTCCTGCGGGGTCTGCCGGACTGGGCGGTGCTGATCGCGCTCGAGGGCGAGGTCGGCGTGTGCCATTTCCCGGCGCTCCAGGTGACCTACTACGCGGCGCGCGGCGCCGGGGCTTGGCGCAACGATAGCCGCATCGGGGTTTCGAAGGTCGCGGATCCGGCGCAGGCAGTTCTGTTCATTTCCGAGCTAAACGAGATGGCGGGGTTCGCCTTCGCGCCGCGCCTCGTGGAGTGGACCAGGCGGTTCGGAACGGTGCACAACTTCTCGTCCTGCCAGGACGCGATGTACGTAGCTTCCGGGCAGGCCGAGGTATCCATTCAGGCGGGGGGCAAGGCCTGGGACCTCGCGGCGCCCAGAATCGTGGCGGAAGAGGCCGGGGCCCGGTTTTTCAACTTCGACGGGGACGCGTCGATTTACGGAGGCAACTGCGTGATCGCGGTTCCGGCGCTCGAGGCGGGAGTTCGCGAGCTGCTCGGCGTTTGAGGAGGGGGGAATACATGAAGGCGATTCTGCTGTTGATGGCGGCCCTGTGCCTGCGCGCCGAGCAACCGGCGGCGGTTGAGGGCGACTACGTCATCCACGACTTCCAGTTCCGGTCGGGTGAGAAGCTGGCCGAGCTGCGGATGCATTACACCAGCTTCGGGAAACCCGCGCGCGACGCGCAGGGGCGGGTGACCAACGCGGTTCTCGTCCTGCACGGCACGGGTGGCTCGGGGCGGCAGTTCGTGCGGCCGGAGTTTTCGGGCGCGCTGTTCGGGCCGGGCCAATTGCTCGACGCGAGCCGCTACTACATCGTGCTGCCGGACAGCATTGGCCACGGGAAATCGAGCAAGCCGAGCGACGGGATGCACGCGCGGTTCCCGCAGTACGACTACGACGACATGGTGGCGGCGCAATACCGGCTGGTCACCGAAGGGTTGGGGATCAACCACCTGCGGCTGGTGATGGGTACGTCGATGGGGTGTATGCACTCGTGGGTGTGGGGCGAGACGTATCCGGAATCGATGGACGCGCTGATGCCGCTGGCGTGCCTGACGGTGGAGATTGCGGGGCGCAACCGGATGTGGCGGAAGATGGTGATGGACGGGATCCGCAACGACCCGGAGTGGAAGGGGGGCGAATACACGGCGGAACCGCAGGCGGCGCTACGGACGGCGCTCGATGTGCTGCTGATCGCGGGGAGCGCGCCGCTGCGCAACCAGGCGATGTTTCCGACACGCGATGCCGCCGACAAATACCTGGACGAGTACATGCACAGCCGCACGGAGGGACTGGACGCCAACGACCTGCTTTACCAGGTGAACGCGTCGCGCAACTACAATCCGTCGCCGGGGCTGGAGAAGATCCTGGCACCGGTGATGTACGTCAACTCGGCGGACGATTTCATCAACCCGCCGGAGCTGGGGATCGCGGAGCGGGAAATCAAGCGGGTGAAGAAGGGGCGGTTCGTGCTGCTGCCGATCGGTCCGGAGACGCGCGGGCACGGGACGCACACGATCGCGGCGGTGTGGCAGCAGTACCTGGCGGAGGTGCTGGAGAAGTCGGGGCGGTGAGGGCCCGGACGGCGAGCTGAAGCTCGCCGCTGCACGCTGAAGCGTGCGCCACGGGTGTCAGGCTTGCGGTTCGACGACGACGGCGGTGCCGTAGGCCAGGACCTCGGTGACGCCGCCCATGACCTCGGTGGCGTCGTAGCGCGCGCCGACCACCGCGTTCGCGCCGAGCTCGGCGGCGTGGGCGAGCATGAGATCGAAGGCGTCGCCGCGGGTCTTCTCGCAGAGCTGGGTGAGCAGCGTGATGTTGCCGCCGATGATGGTCTGGAGGCCGGCGCCCAGCGTCCCGATCAGAGAGCGCGAGCGAACGATGATGCCGCGGACGACACCGAGGGTCCGCACGATGCGGTAGCCGTCGAGCGTAAACGCGGTTGTGACCATGTTGTGAGGTACGGGAGTCGCCATACCAAGAGCATACTTCAGCGGGCCCGGCGGCCGCCGATGACGCGGATGTTGCTGCGGGCGTCGGAGGCGGCGAAGGCGGCTTCGACGATGTCGCGCTGCTCCTGCTGGTGGCGGCGATGCGAGCCGGTGGCGGTGGCGGCGCTGGCGGGGCGGCCGACGTAGCCCAAAACGCGGCGGGTCTGCGCGATCAGGGGCTGGACCTGCTCGTGTATGAAGCGCCAGGCGCCCATGTTCTGCGGCTCCTCCTGCACCCAGACGACCTCGGCGGTGAGTGGATAGCGCAGCAGGACGTCCTGCACCTCGGCGTGGGCGAAGGGGTAGAGCTGCTCGATGCGCACCAGCGCGACTCCGCCCGCGGGCCGGGCATCGCGCGCGGCTGCCAGATCGTAGTAGACCTTGCCGCTCGAGAGCAGCACGCGCGTGACGTGCTCGGCCTCGATGGGCCCGGTTTCGGCGAGGACTTCGCGGAAGCCGCCGCCCGCCAGATCGTCCACACGCGAGATGGCGCGCGGGTGGCGCAGCAGGCTCTTGGGCGTGAAAATGATCAGCGGCTTACGGATGCCGCGGCGGTCCGGGCCGCCGAACATCTGGCGGCGGAGCAGATGGAAGTACTGCGCCGGAGTGGAGGGGTTGCAGCACTGGATGTTGTTCTCGGCGGCCAGTTGCAGGAAGCGCTCGATGCGCGCGCTGGAGTGGTCGGGCCCCTGCCCTTCATAGCCGTGCGGCAGCAGCAGAACCAGGCCGCTGGGCTGGCCCCACTTGGCTTCCGAGCCGGCGATGAACTCGTCGATGACGGCCTGCGCTCCGTTGGCGAAGTCGCCGAACTGCGCCTCCCACAGAGTGAGCGTCAGCGGATCGCCGATCGAATAGCCGTATTCGAAGCCCAGCACGGCCTCTTCGCTGAGCAGGGAATCGTAGACATCGAAGCGCGCCTGGTCGGGCGCAATCTGCCGCAGGGGGCAATATTCGTGGCCGTCCTCGTAGTCGTAGAAGGTGGCGTGGCGCTGGGTGAAGGTGCCGCGCGCGGAATCCTGCCCGCTGAGGCGGACCGGCGTGCCTTCGAGCACCAGGCTGCCGAAGGCCATCGCTTCGGCGGTGGCCCAATCGATGGGGCCGCCCTTGGCGAACCCGTCGCGGCGGCGGTCCACGAAGGTGCGCAGCTTGGGATGGAGGTGGAAATCCGCGGGGAAGCGCGTGAGGCCGGCGACGACGCGCTCGAGCGTGGCACGGTCGACGGCGGTGTTGGGCGCGGGCGCCTCCACCGGGACCGGCGCCAACTCCTGGACCTCGAAGCGGTCCTCGCCCTTCTGCGCCAGTTCGAAATTCTGCGCGAGCCAGCCGGCGGCCTGCTTGCGGACGGCATCGATATCGGCCTGTGTTACGAGGGCCTCGCGCAGCAGGCGGTCGGAGTAAAGCACGGCGACCGAGGGATGCGCGCGAATCTTCTTATAGAGGATGGGCTGGGTGTAGCTGGGGTCGTCCGCCTCGTTGTGACCGTGGCGGCGGTAGCAGAACATGTCGATGACGACGTCCTTCGCGAATTGCTGGCGGTAATCGAAGGCGAGTTGGGCGGCGCGCGCGCAGGCTTCGGGATCGTCGCCGTTGACGTGGAAGATGGGCGCCTGCACCATGCGCGCGACGTCGGTGGAATAGGGCGTCGAGCGCGCCTCCTCAGGCGGGGTGGTGAATCCGATCTGGTTGTTGATGATGAGGTGGATGGTGCCGCCGGTGGAGTAGCCGTCGAGCTGCGAGAGGTTGAGCGTTTCGGCCACCACGCCCTGGCCGGCGAAGGCGGCGTCGCCGTGGACCAGCAGCGGAATCACGCGCTGGCGCTTGGTGTCGCCGAGGCGATCCTGCTTGGGACGCACGATGCCTTCGACCACGGGATCGACGGCCTCGAGATGGCTGGGGTTGGGCGAGACCGAGACCACGATTTCGCGGCCGTCCTCAAAGGTGCGGACGCCGCTCGCGCCGAGGTGATACTTGACGTCGCCGGAGCCCTGCGCGCTCATCTCCTCCTCCGTCTCGAAGGCGGAGAAGATCTGGCTTAGCGGTTTTCCGACCAGGTTGGCGAGCACGTTCAGGCGCCCGCGGTGGGCCATGCCGATCACCATTTCATGAACCGAGTTCGCGGCAGCGCGGCGCATCAGCTCATCGAGAATGGCCATGGCGCTCTCGGCGCCTTCGAGCGAAAAGCGCTTGTGTCCCACGAAGCGCGCGTGCAGGAAGTGCTCGAATTCTTCGGCCTGGAGCAGGCGGTCGAGAATGCGGCGGCGCTCGGCGGCATCGAGAGGCCAGTTGTTGGCGGGCGGCTCCATGCGCTGCTGGAGCCAGCGCTTCTGCTCCGGCACCTGGATGTTCATGTACTCGCAGCCGATTTTGCCGCAGTAAGTCTGGCGCAAAGTCTCGAGGATCTGGCGCAAGGTGGCGAAGGGGCGAGGCGAGCCGCCATCGATGGCCTCGCCGAGAGAGCCGGTGAGGAACTCGCGGTCGAGATCCCAGATGGTGAGGCCGTATTTCGCGGGGTCGAGCTCCGGGTGGTAGCTGGGCTCGGAGCCGAGCGGATCGAGATCGGCGAGCAGGTGGCCGCGCACGCGGTAGGCGTTGATGAGTTGCAGGACTGCGGCCTGTTGCGCAACTTGCGCGCCGCGATCGCCGCCGCCGGGGAGGAACGCCCCGCGATCCGGCTCCCAGCGCACGGGCTGATAGGGCAGGCGCAGGTCGGCGAAGATGGCGTCGTAGAAGTTGTCCTGACCTTCGAGCAGCGCTTGCACCTTAGCGAGGAAGAGACCGGATTCGGCGCCCTGGATCATGCGGTGATCGTAGGTGCAGGTGATGGTCATGACCTTGCTGATGCCGATCAGCGCGCGGGTGTCGGGGGCGGCGCCGCGGTATTCGGCGGGGTAGTCGATGACGCCGGTGGCGATGATGGCGCCCTGCCCCGGCATCAGGCGCGGGATCGAAGCGCCGGTGCCGACCGTGCCCGGATTGGTGAGCGAGATGGTGGTGCCTTCGAAATCCGCCACGACGAGTTTTGCGGTGCGCGCGCGGCCGATCACGTCGTCGAAGGCGGCGACGAACTGCTGGAAATCGAGCGCTCCGGCGTTCTTGATGTTGGGGACGAGCAGCGAGCGCGCGCCGTCCTTGGCGGCGACATCCACGGCGACGCCGAAGTTGATGGCGGGCGGGACGCGGCGCTGCGGCTGGCCGTCGTGCTCGGCGTAGGCGCTATTGAGATTGGGGAAGCTGGTGAGCGCCTTGACGATGCCCCAGGCGATCAGGTGGGTGTAGGAGACCCTGTTGCGGCCGAGCAGCGTGAGGTGCTGGTTGATGATGGTGCGGTTCTCATCGACCACCTTGACGGGGATGGTGCGCTGCGAGGTGGCGGTGGGGACGGCGAGACTGGCTTCCATGTTGCCGGCGAGGCGCGCGGCGGCGCCACGGAGGGGCTGGAGGTCGGGCGAGTCGGCGGAGTCCGCGGGCGCAGCGGTGGAGGTGGGAGATCCGTTGGATTCGAACACGTGTTTCCAGCTTTCGTCGACGGAGGTGTGGTCGTGGAGATAGTGCTGGTACAGTTCGTCCTGGAGCCAGCCGTTGATCCCTTCAGCCATAACATTTCCCGTCTGGTTCTATGATAACGGGAATCAGCGCGCCCGCTCCGACTGCTGCTCGAAGTTGGCTGTTAGCGTCGAGACGATCTGGTCCAGTTCTTGCACGGCCTGGGCACGTGTCTTCGAGCCCCTTTGAATGTCTTGGTCCAACCCTTCGATAAGGTGCCGCATCGACTCCGCCATCTGCACCATGATCCGGGACCGTTGGGGCGCCCGAACCGCGGATAGATCGAGCAAGCTCGCCAGTGGGCCCTGGTTCGAGATCCTCTCTCTGTGCTTCGCGACAGTCTGCTTCCAGAATGTAAACTCGTCCAACATTTCCCGCCTGTTCCTGAACGTTCCCTCAATCCGTTGTTCATCGCCGACGGCAGTCGCATCGTCAAAGATCACGCAACGAGCGGTAGCCTCGGTGTGAACGACGTGTCTCTGGATATGCGATGCCGGAAATGTGGCAAGCTCCTGGGACCTCCGGTCGCCCGGAGGAAGGACGCCTCCCGAGTGCCCTGGGGGCAACACGCCCAGGCTCATGAGAAAGTCCCGGCCGAGTCCTGGAACCACTTCCGACGTGCCGTCGGCGAAGATGATCTTCACCTCGAAGTTGAAGGCGGTCACCGTCTTCGCGCACTTATTGACGATCGTTCCGTCAACGAGGTTGTTGTTCCCCGCCACCGGATGCGCCTGAAATTCGAGACAACCGAGGCTGTCAGCGGCGAAGGCACCACAAGGTAGCAGAACGCAGGCAAGGCAGACGCAGGCCAGTCTCATGGTGTCCCGCATCACACCGTGACCCAGCCGCCTTCGCGCTCGGATTGGTAGATGGCGTCGAGGACGGCCATGTTGCGGATGGAGTCTTCTAGCGGGGTGGGCACATCGCCGTGGCCGCGGACGGCCTTGGAGAAGAGGTCGCCCTGGATGCCGTACATGTCGCAGACGGGGAACTCTTCGGCGCGGAGGCCGGCGGCGGTGTGGACGAAGATGCGGGTGGGGCGCTCGGGCGGCGCGTTGAAGGGGATCTCGATCTCGATGCGGCCCTGGTCGCCGATGAGCTGCACGCGCTGGTGCGGGAACATCTGCATGCTGCAGGTGAAAAGCGACTGGCCGGAGGGGAAATCGAGCAGGACCGAGGCGAGGCTATCGATTTTGAACTCGGGATCGCGCTCGATGAGGCTGACGACGCGCGTGGGCTCGGCGCCGAAGAAGTAGCGCGCCACC
>Ga0182027_10003196_pt1 | contig 26174 bp, 14 predicted proteins | sample 712E1DmetaG_FD_121300 | JGI IMG/M metagenome (GOLD analysis project Ga0182027, IMG submission 121300) | Permafrost microbial communities from Stordalen Mire, Sweden - 712E1D metaG (Illumina Assembly) | ecosystem: Environmental > Terrestrial > Soil > Wetlands > Permafrost | place: Sweden...
AGGCGGGGTATTTACAGAGTACTGCGTATATATCTAAACCAGAACCACAGATTTTGCCCTGCTTTTTGTGTAATCCGGTTTAAAGATTTATGCAATGAGCAGTAGCATACCATGTTCGCCGATCGCTGCCAGTGAACGGAAATTCATTTCTAATTTGAGATCATTAGGCTTTGATCCGGCATTAATCCACATTGAAGACATGAATTACCGGGCGTTGGTGAAAAGGGTTGATTTTCGATTGGGCAGATGTTCATTCAAAGGGGAGTATAGTAAATGCGTTAAAATGATTCTGCGGATATATTCACCGGCCAGAATGGTTTGATTATTTGGCGCTCTTCAAAGTTCATGATGACCGATATATTTACACATGTGCTTTTATATCAGTGTCTAAAAGCTAAAATCTTGATGTGAAAGTGTGTAAACATATAAAAACATGTCAAAACACATATTGACAGGATATTAATTCTGTATTAATATAGGAAACATTACGGGTAGGCACATTCAGGCTTTTAGCGGTTGGTTGTAACGCACAGTTTCGCTAATTGTAAAACTTAATATCTGTTTTCCAAATCCGCAAGCATTGCAGGATCAGAGTATTCCAAAAGGCGGGTTATGTTGATAATCACGCCAAGGAGATCTAATGAAAAAAACAGATAACTCCTTAACAGGATTTAGTAACCAAAGCGCCCATCCGTGTGTGGTTATTGTTTGTATTCTTATTACCGGCAGGGCGGCTAGATGATGGATCTTGTCCCGAAGCAAGCCTTTTGAAGATTACGGAGAACCAGATATGAAATCATTGGATTCTCGATTGAACGAACGAAAGAACGGAACCCCTCTGGACCGTGGAGGAAGTGGCTAATTATTTACGCGTTAAGGAGGAAACCGTTCGAATGATGGCGAGATCAAAAAGGTTGCCTGCCATGAAGGTGGGTAAGGCTTGGAGATTTAAAGGAAGTGAGATAAAAGAAATCTTGACTTCAATAAAGATTGTTAAAAAATGATCGTTCCGATTTATGAACCCATGAGTGAATTTCCACCTCATTTCATTTCGAAGATCTTTTCATAACTACTAAGGAGGCTCCCAATGGCAAATCGTTTTTTGATCGTTTGTGGCGGTACAGGATATAAGCTTCTCGGCCAGCGAACAATGCTTGGATTGAATGCGGAATTACAAGTGGATGTCTCAAGGGAAAATGTAAGCCGCGACTGGAAAGTAAAAGATCAACGTTCCTTATACCTTGACCTGGATCAACGCGTTGCGACTACAGCAGTCGCATTCAATAAGATATTGGAAGAACACGGAAATTCATCTCAAGATGATCTGGATGTAAATCGTAAGTTGGCGGCTTTGAAGCTTTTGGTCGATCAGTTTCCTTCCTCACGCAATTTGGAATGGGGATTGAATCAATCGCCAGCTGTTGGCGGTGCCGCGATTAAGAACGTATTTAATCGAGATGGTCTTGCGCAAAAAATTAAGGTCATGATAACCGAATTTGGAAATGATATTGGTCCTGAAAACCCTGTTGAAGTCTGGATTGTTTCTTCAACAGCAGGAGGCACGGGTGAGGGGACTCATCGGTATGTGGCAAATATATTAGCCGAGCATATGAAAAGGTATTATTCCGAAACATCAGTAACCATTAATTTTATTCGTATTGGTCCATTGACTTATCGTTCCGTAAATGAACACAAAACTGCATTAAATACATTCTTTGGAATAAGTGCTGATGCGGCCATGATGGTTACAGTCAAAAAAGACTTTCCACTCGCGGTTACGAATTGGTTTTACATGGATTTACCTGATGTTGGGAAAGGCGATCGGGCAAAAGCTACCCGCGGTGAAATTGTAGAAATTGCCTGTAAAGCAGTTATGTTACCTGAATTGCAGGATGATTTTCAAAAGCTGCTGGTCAACAATGGCGGCGCTCCAATCATAGTTGTTAGGACTGGTTATTGGGGAAGGGATTTCGATGAGATCCAGAAATATTATGAAACATTGGATCAGTTGATCGGAAAACTGAAGGATTTGATTGAACCGAAATATGCAAAGACCTTCATTGAAAATAAACCAGACCCGGAGTTTATTGCACCAGAATTGGAGGATCGTATTCCTCAGGTGCAGAATACAAAATACATTTTGGCCCATATTGAAAAAACTGGTTGGCAATTCCCATCCTACCGATATGCTGGCATTCCCAAATCGCCAGAGGCAATTACTCCACTATTGCGCGATTGGAAGAATTCGATCCAGGAATTGTTAGAAATTGATTTGGAACATATCTCTGTTGCATTTAATGTTTTTGAGACAGTTCAGGGCGAATCTGGCACCCAGCGTCAGTCAATTGACCTGAAGGTTCCCAACTTCACTGAAGGTAATGAAAAATGGTTCAGGAATCTCTATGCTACACATCGCGTTAGAGCATGGGCCTTGCAGTTGCTTGGTGTTGATTTCAAAGATCGCTCGATTCGAACCGGAGGATACATTATCGAGTTACTATCACTCGCAGATAGTCTTTCGAAAATTTTCAATGGTTTTGATCCTTTCTCTGGCAGTGAGTCACGTGCCAAGAAAGCGAGTGCAATCTTGGGACAATTTGCGCGTCGATTAATCCAGGTGATCCAATTGGTTGAATTAGAACATACGGCAGGTCGGGCTCTTGACCGGGAACTCGGTGATGCGAGGGATGTTCTTAATCGAGCAATTTCTGAATTTGATATAACCAAGCAGGCTATGGGGGTGGCCCCCGCAACGATGGTAAGAGCAGCGGATCTTGCTGATGTCCTCGACCAATTGAGCCGAAAGACATGGTTGCAAATGTTGGTTGATACAGTACGAAAGGGAGATTTAACCCAGTTCAAATATGAAGTCATGCGAGGCGCCACAGGTCTTACAGAAGGTGGATTACGAACTGTGATCGGACTCCCGCTTACTGCTGATATCCTGGATATTCAGAATGCCCTTGCAACTAAAGTTGGCCGAATTTTAGATGATAAAGGTGAAGAGCGTGAAGGTGCTTGGTGGCAGGCAACGCAGCCTAGCGCGACTCTTGAGTTTCAATATCGCATATTGCCGAATGTAACTAATGAGTTGCAGGTTTTGTTGCGAAGTAGAGCAGAAGAGCGTGATATACCATATCGGTATGTCTTCACGAAGTTTGGCACTTTGGGGCTTCATGTTCTTGCATTCTTAGGTGTTTCTCTGAACAAGCGTGACGGTGACATGGTTTCAGCTCTTGCATTTTTGTTGAAACCAATGGTTTCTCATTTGCAGGATGCATTAGAGAATTGGCCTTCTGCTCCTATACCGAATACCATGTCGGGTCAGCTTGAAATCGTAATTGCCGGTCCGCTTGGTGAGCCTCTTTTCGTGCGTGCAATGAGAGAGGCTGGATTGACCGACGAAGAGATCGAAAAGATCAATACTTATTACCCGTTTCGTGATTAATCTTATGGTTTTGGTTATTTTTGAGGTGTAAATTATGGATAAAATTAATCATCGAAAATATTGGTTGCTTTTCATTGTTGCAGCCGGAGTAGCTTCGGTTTTTATTGGGAAGGAGTGGCTATTTACTCAGGCGGCCTGTTCTCGCTTACAGGATGTGCTTCTTTATAGTTGCGCGGTTATAGGTGTCCTTATTGGTCTAATCTATGTTCTGATTGTGCGCAACGACTCGCTTGTTGTTAGGGTAATGTCGTTTGGCCTTGTGTTTGGCGGAATATTATTGGTTGCAGGATTGGCGGGGTCCATCTTGGGTAATATGCCGAGTGTACAAGTCGTATACTGCAACCCGGGTTTATGTGATCGGTCAATTCTTGCGAAAAGTATGCGCGAAACAGGAAAGTTGGAGGGAGCCGAACAGGTTGCTCGTACTTGTGTTCAAGATGTTTCGAATGGGCTTATTCCCCAGGTTTGCCAACAAGATTGTGCAAGAGAGCTTAGTTTGACCTTGTATACGGAAGCAGGCGATACCCTTGATTCGTTACAGGGGACTTTGAATGGCACCTGGAAACCGTATTGCGATTCAGCGCAAAGCCAATTGCAAGAGGCTCGCAGCCTTGCATCTACCTATCAATACGGCGATTTGGTGAGTTCGATAGATGAACGTCAAAGACGACTAACAGACAAATGTGCAACGACACCCGCACCAACGCCGACCAAACAGATGGAAATCTTACGACAACAAAAAGGAACGGATACTGATTTAATTGATGTTCGAGTTTTGGCCAATAATGAATTCCTGTCAGGACTTCATGCCACAGATTTCTCTTTAAGTACTGGAAGTGTATCCATACCTTTTAATTTTCAGGAGCGTGGTACTGATGACCCAATCTGCATGATTGCAGTGATAGATAATTCCGGCTCCATCTATCCCGGACTTAGCCAGATAGGAAATGCAATCTCGGAATTGAATTATCTTCATAAGCCGACTGATCAATTGGGTTTGGTGGTATTTTCAAGTCGAAATGACGTTGATGTGGTTCAGTCTCCATCTTCGACTCCCCTAAGCTCCAGCGCAATAGATGGCTCGGGAAGAACCACCGCTCTATGGGATGGCATTTTGAAGGGGTTGGATGTGGCGAAGTCTTGTTCTGATTCTGTAAAAGACCGATATTTAACCGTTATGACGGATGGTAAAGACAATGACAGCCAGCATCTTGCAGGTGATGATATGACCAAGGCGCGCACCATCGCCGGCCTGGCTTCACAGCAAGGAGTTGATATTTGTGTCGTTGGTGTAACCGATCAAGTTGACAAACCGTCATTGCAAGCAGTTGCTGCGGGATGTAATTATTCCTCTGCCGCAAGTTATGATGATATTGCTTTGGAGTTTCAAAATATCTTTGGATACGTACGTGACTTCTATCGTCTTAGTATTCCTGCTTCTTCCCTTCCGCCTAACGGGCAATTGATTTTGGAGGTTCAAGGAGCAGGGGAGGTGACGGTTGACTTCTCCCAGCCAAAATGATTTTAGCGGTTTAGATGAAAGGGATTGGCAGCCCAGCAAAGTATATCAGCCAATCCCTGCCCTCATTATTCCATGCGGCGAACCCGCAAGGTTTGATGAGTTAAAACGCGCTGTTCATAACCGTTTGAATCGCTATGAAAGCGACGGGATAATACGCTGGATGACAACTCTCAAGCCATCCGATCCTCTTCCTCAGGAAAAGATTGCGAATTGCATAGCCCCAATGATGGATTTGGAATTTTGGCAGGCTATGCTTAATCGTGGTCAGATAAAGTATATTCCCGATGCTATTGATCACCCTATGCAATTGCGATTCGTGGTGATATGTGATTTATTGATTGGCGATTACAGGGAGAAAGTAGCAGAATGGCTTAGCCGACTTGCTGAGATTATTAAATCGACAGCCGGCGAGAGAGTTAAGTGTTCGATAATGCTCTTAGTACTCGGTAGTCCTCCCTCGGATGCGGGCAAATTGTCAGGATATTGGCCGCGTTTTTATATTGCAGATAAGGCCTTGGGCGAGGCACAGGTGGGCAGTGAGCGCATCAATGAAGTTTGTCAGAACATAATTACTTATTCCACGCTCTCTGAATTCATATCTTTTATTGATTACTTTGTTGATGACAAGAAAAAGCCAGCACGCTGGATTGCCTTGGGCGCGTCGGCAATTTTGGTAGATGAACAGGCAATTAAAAATAGACTTGAGCCGGAGATATTAAAAGATCTTCTAGAGCCTTTCACTCGAGGCCCACTGACCGATATTCAAAAAGACTTGCTTAGCCGTGAAGCAATGCAAAAGGCCAGAAGGTATCGTGGGAAGCTCCTTATAAATATGGGTGATACCGCTCCATTTTCTGGCTGGAAGATCGCTATTAATAATAAGAAACTTGATCATGGTAAGGAAGAGTGGGACGAACCGGCGGTTGTGAAAAATGAACAGGAAGGCGAAGGTTGTTATCTTTCTCCTGCTGTGCCTCTTGCCGGTATATTGTTTGGTGATGATGCCGCATGGTGGCTGGATGTGAAGAAGGAGAAGGATCAGGAGAAAAAGCCAAATATAAATCCCACTCTCAAGCTTTACGAGAAATTATTTATTAAACTTAAATTCTGGTGGCAGCATGTTTTTTTGAATTCAATCCATCGTTTTTTGAATTTATTCCACCCCATTTCTATTCCCGACTTTCAGGATAAAGAAGAAAACCTGGCTCAAGCCTATCAAGAACTCTATGCGGATGTGCAGAGAAAGCTGGACGAGATCGAGGAAAGTGAATTTAAGGAGGATTTGTTATCTGTAGATCCTCTAGTGCATTGGGCAGCTGGTTTGCAGGCAATAATTTTTAGTATCCAGGAGATTGCCAAAACTCTCAAGGAGTCCCCAGTTTTTACTTATTCAAAGAAAGGCGTCCATCCGGCTCCATTTGTTAGTGAGGAGTATTTCACAGCCTCTGTGCAGGAAGATATTGGTTTCTTTGAAGGGGAGATTCGCCGCTACAGGCGTTTTCAGCGTTCACTTCTAACTTGGAAAGGATTTATCTTAAAGCTGGTTGTTGCCTGGCCGTTGCTTACAGAGTTAATTAATATTTTAACACATTGGCCTCAGATAAGAGCGGCTTTGGTATCTTTAGGGATTCTGATCGTTCTTGGCTTGATCGAATTGATTATATGGCGCGTTAGAGACCGTCAGAAACTGATGGAACTCCGAAGTCTGATCAATGATGGTTTTACGCGGCGTGTTTTATCTCTGCTGGCCAAATCGCTAAACGGTCGCGTTTTGCAAGCCGAAGTCAGGTTATATTCGATTCAGCGTTCCATTGTTGAATTCTCGGGTTTGCTTGCAGCTGAATATCAGCAAGCACAGGTTGATTGCGATCGATCTGCCCAGGAAACGGTACCTGCGGCAGAAGGAACACTTTTTTGGCTGACCGATTATACAAAAGCGTTGGGCACTGACAAAATACTTGTAGAAGGCATATATGCGGAGAAATGGAAACCTTTGGTGAATGAGGTTGCCAGCGTCCTAAATGGTACGGATCATGGAGATGGACACGACCACCTGATTTTAAGTTGGAAATCGGAAGCCAGACGTAAGGCTAATGCTGATGCCTCGCAAAATAATGAAGGTAAATTTGATAAGTACGAGAGTTGTTTTCTGGATAAGGCTTTTAAGGAGAGCTTTGCATTCGGAAAATCAGTGCGCAGAGTTTTGGATGATCTTAAGCAGACAAGCCAACGAAACGCCAATGATGCATTTCGGTTCGATGAATTACTGATCTATGTGCTGGCGGAGCAAAATCAGACCCTTCAAACTGGCCTCAAGTGGAAGTGGTTGTATCAGTCTGCTCATCCGCTTGGAGGCGTTACTACGAATTCATCGCTTGCTACTGCAATTATAGCGCCAGGTAGCGAGGTACTAAGTTTGGGTACAGGTCAAAATAATGAATATTGGCCTATGGACGCGCGGGTGGTTACCTGCCCAATCAATGAGATTGGGTGCATTCGCGCTGTGGTTGAGTGGGACTAGATGCAGAGGATCTCTTATGGCATGGATTAGTCTTGTTATCGTAGCGCTTTTGTTTTTTGCTCCCGGCGTGGGGTTGGGATCAAAAGTCGTTGTGTCCGATATACCTGTGAGTCTCCCGTTACCGTTTGTCTCGTCATTTGCATTCCGAATTCCTTTTACCGGTCCCTTGAGATTGTTTTTAGAATGTACAGGAACCTGGCTGGTTTTATGGTTAATTCCGTTTCTGCTGGACCGGCGGCAGGGAGAAATTGAATTAAAAGAGAGGAAATCTTATAAATTTCTCTTACAAAGAATTGGGTTATGGGATGATTTGGTAAATGCCTTTCGACCGTATATAACCAATCAACTGGCTACTACCCTGGCCAAGATTCTCCTTGGGTTTATGCTCATTCGAGCTGTGCTCATCTATATACTTCAAGCGATTCTTGATTCAATTGTTCCTCACCTGGCGGATTGGCTGGCTTCTCAATTTGGCTCTCAATTTGCTCCTCTTATTTCAGCGGCGATTACTCAGGGTCTGCAATTTCTACTTCGTTTAGGACCCGATAATGGTGCTGTTGTAATAATTCTCTGCCTGCTGGTATTGATCGCCAACCGTACCTTCCATTGGGAACAGGAATTCTGGCAAGGTTTTCACCTGCGCGTTAAACTTGTGGAAAGAAAAACCAGCCAAAGAGATATCACCATACCGGCGACCCAATAAAACCGGGCATGGGACGGGGAACTTGAAATGAGGAATTTTGATTTTCTACGAGGCAAAAGGTTTCTTGACCCCTTCATGTTGATTGCTTTATTGGGCATCATGTATTTTTTTCCTTTTAGCCAGTTTTTTAAGTCGGTGCAATCAAACAATGGTAACTTCATTAATGGTTTTGCATCGACACCACTGCCCTGTGGATTAAATCATGATTCCGCGAGGCCTCTTTACTTGTACATATTGATCGATGAGAGCGAAACCGCAAATGTGATAGATTTACAAGGAGAAATACGTAATGCAATCGCATTACAAATACTGAATTTTGAAACTGCGTATGGGTGGACTGCGAATCAATCACCTTTTGTATGGGTGTATCAGTACAGCAGATATTTCTCGAGCGATGGAGAGGTTAATTTGGTGTGGCCTGAGGACCATTTTCTACATTCAGTGACAATTGCCGACCGTGGTGCGAATTCAGACTCTATCTCTAAAGTAACGGATTCGTTAACGAAGAAGCTAGTTCACCAACGTGATAAGGCTTTATGGCCTGAGGATCTGGATACTACGCTGAACTACATTAAGAATCAGATCAATCAAAATGGCAATCAAGAAAACTCGCTGGTTATTATCGTAACTCAAGGATCCAATAGACAAAAAGGTGCATCCCTTAATGATTTGGCGAAGATGCTTCAAGATGCTTCTAGTCAATGGCAGCCTGGCGGAACGCCGATTGGTGTCATTCTTTTTGAGCAATACGATCCTGCATTCCCAACTTATGTGGATGAATTACGTCAGGTTTGGACAAATGATTTTATACAAGAGCTAAATGAACATTCGAATATTTATCTTATGGATTTGGATGTTGATTCCCCGGTTAATATTCGTGAGACGAAGATTTGGAATTGGATGTCTGAGATTAAAAGTGGGCTGGTTCCACTGGGCGTTTCTGCTCTGGTTGGAAGATTTGAGCCCGGAGAAAAAGAACACGATTTACCTTTCATCGGATGCACCTTCAGCAATCTGTCAATTGTGGCAATGTGGTCTTCCGACGAAAATTTTACACTGAACGGCCCATCCGGAATGCCTCGTCAGCCAGATGGCTCTACTTCAAATCTTGTTTGGTGGAATGTTCCGGATGTTCTGACGGGCAATTGGTCTCTTCAATCTAACCAAACAACATCGGATAACGGCACTGTCTTCTTTTATAGATACGATGCTTCTTCCTTGGCAACTTCTATCACTATTACACAAACTATTCCGTCTATTGTTCCGCCTACGCCAACTTTGATGGGAACCAATAAAGGAGTATTTATATATAAAAGCCCTTTGTCGCTATATTGGGTGGTCATTGTATTGCTTATCGTAATATTTGTAATAAATATCATTATACTAGTGCGTTATCATGGAGAGATTGATCGCCCTGGATTGGTTGTTTTTTGGTTAAGTAGATTTTGCTTATTTAGTGCCGCGTTTTTAGCTATACCTCTAATTCGATCTTTGATAAGTAAGGTTGGGTGGGATGTGTTCCAAGGCTGGGCGATTATAATAAATCTACTACTTCCGTTTGTAACAGTCGGTGTTTATAGCCGTTTCAAGAATAATTTTGATGACGCGATAGACTTATTCTCGCCAACCATTATTGTGTTTTTTATTTTGGAAGTTATAGTATTAATTTTCAGGATATGATAATTCTTGTAATTGAAAGGAGCAACGAATGCCTAAACTTGATGATAGACTTGAAGCTCTATATGCTGAGAAGAAAAGAAAACAGGTAGAACGGGAGCGGACGATTGACAAAAGCGGGAAGCCAGTTCCAGGATCCCGAGCTAAGGAACAAAAGCTTAGAGAAGAGATTAGCCTTTTGGACGGCCAGATTGCTACTCTAGAGACCCAAACGAAAAATTCTCTTGATTCTCAAAGCGAAGGTGTGCAAATGCAAACTAAAGATAATTCTGTAAACACCTCGATCAGAATTGAAGCATTGCTTGCTTCCTTGCCGCTTGGTGGTCAAGGCAATACGCCGCAGGTGGTTGTCCCTCTGGGTCAGGTATTTGTCCTCACTTATGGACAAGGCTCTTTTGATCAGGACGGTTTCGCCGAAGTTTACCTGGCTGGTGAAGTTGTTAGAGTACGGAATCGCCGCGGTGATATTCCTGCGATTGTCGCTGCCCTGGCAGAATTTCCCGGGGTAATTCAGTGTTCGGTCAGGCAACTGCTGGCTGCAATATCACTGAGTGATCAGGATTTGGCGACCGCCAGTTTTGATTTGCCGGTTCGAATGGAAGATCCTGTTCAAACTTTGAAACATTCCAGGGGAAAATGGATGAGCGCTGAAGACCGGCAAACCATCAATACGGAGATCGAAGAATATGTTAAGCAGGGCCTTGATGAGCTTCTGCATGATCCAATACAAATATGGTCCGGGTCAAAAGATGCTGTTAAGAATATAGTCTTTGGCAGGTTGGATCAACGTTTGGCGAACTGGGGACTGCGGCTTGTCCCCAACTCCGTTTCATTGGATCGTCGTTTCCCCGTCAATCTCAGCGAGATTGTTTTGCAGTTCCATAAAGCGGAACAAGAAATCCTCGATGCGGCAACCCCGGATGAAAAAGAACAAATATTGAGAGAAACTGGTTTATCACTGGATGATACTGTGTTTATCCGGTCAGCGGCAGGAGATAAAAATGCAGGTACGGGCATCGGTCTGTTCCTCAAACTGCGTGAGAAGAAACTCTCCGGCAATCCGCAGCTGCGGGAGAAGATGGTTAAGTGGCTCTCGACTTTTGCCGGCTCAATGGCGGCAGGATTCGTAAATAACCTGTATTCTGGACAATATTCGGAGGTGGATATTTCCTTAAGTGAGCAGGTATTGCTTGCATCCTTTCGAAATCCCATACTTGCTTTGGGCGAATATTTGGGTTTTGAACGCTAGTTGCAGCTCATTGTCGTAAGGAAGGAAATCAATGAAACAATTTTATCGAGTTTTGTGCAGGGTATTCAACGGCATAATAGTAGTTTTCTTGCTGTTGAGCCTAACCGGTTGTAGCAGCGCGCCTGATAACTCCGCCAAAGGCTTTGTCCAAGAGCTTTTCTCGGGTAACGCTGGTAAAGCACTGGATTACGTTTGCATTGGTGATTCGGTTTTTCTGATCGCAGTCCAGATAGATTGGAATAACGGTCTCTATAAAGTAATCGGCGGGAATAACCAGGAGTCTCAAGTGCTGGTTTCCGGGAGAGCGAGGATTACATTTGAGAATCTTCAAAATGTTGTAAAACAGTTCCCTGATTTGCAGCAATTTATTGATACAAACCATATTAACCTGGGCAAATTTGGCGCGGGGCTGCAGATAGGAGTTAATTTTGATGGATTTTATTTAAAATATGATGAACCGCGTAAAACCTGGTGTGTGGAAAAGCGAAGCATTACGGGATTCTACGATTATTTAATAAAGCAAATTGAAGATATCTTCTCTTCCTCCTAATTGACTTGGAACAAGCGATGTAACTCTTTCTGTCTTTGAATATATAGATCAATAATGTTTGTTGAGGACTTGAATGCTTTCTAATAGAAGTACATATCTGCCTTTCAGGATAAACTCCAAGGATTATTTTATCCAAAAGAAGCTCGGTGCAGACGGGTATTTTGCGTCTGCCTTCCTGGCTGCCACGGATAATTCACTAAGCGACAGTCTAGTGATAAAGGTACTTCATCCGCACATTTTGTACTCTGCAATAGCCGACCGCGATTCCGCGATCAAGTCAAAATCCATGGAATTGGTTGCCGAATTTGCATCCGAGGTTATTCTGCTTTCGTTTCTTGAAAAAGATGGTGTTGAAGCGGCCGTTAAATTGCGGGGAATACCCAGAACACTCGCTGATTTGATTGAAGATCAAGAGAAAAAGGTGGAGATTCGACGGCTCTCTCTTGGCCTGCCTGCCGAACCCTATAAGCACTTTCCGGACTTTGTCCCGGATTATTTCGATGGGGAAGCCACTGAACGACAAAAGTTGGACTCATGTGCGGAGGATTTAAAACGCTGGTTGGCGACAACCGGGATCGGTATACCTTATTTGGCTATGGAATTTGTTAGTGAACCGTATCAGAATTTGGTGGAGCTGTTAACTAAAAAAGAGTTCGACTTAATGGATAAGTTGACTCTCTGCCGGAGATATGTTGAGGTACTTAAGAACATCCATTCCAGGGATATTGTTTATCAGGACTTGAAGGAGAATCATATCTTTTGGGATCTGAAAAACAAGCGTATAAAAGTAATTGATTGGAATGCTTCCAAGCCTGGTGGAACGGATCAGCAAAAGCAGGAAGATTTATATATATTCGGCAAACTCGCGTTTCGAATATTTACAGGAAGTGCCTATATAAACCCGAACTCGGTCCAGCGCCGCCTGGGAAGTAGGTTGGAAATAATAACGCTAGCCAATTTGGCCGTAGCATCAGGAAGTGCCACATCCATTGATTTTGGGACTGGCGAAAACAGACTGTCCCCGGGTCTTCGTATCATTATTGAAAAGCTCCTTTGGCCGTCTGCCGATGGCAGGTATCATAATGTCAGCGAACTTGAGGCTGATCTTTCTTCAAAGGCGCTGGATGAATGGTCTGCCGCCGGGGAACTCAACTTTGAGTTTATTTCCAAAATGGGGCTTAAAGCCGATGGCAAACAGGCGTTAGGGTTATCCGCTTTGCGCGCTCATGATTACTCCGATGCTCAGGGCTTTTTCAGGGAATCTGAATTTTACGCAGCTTCAATCCATACAGCAGTCCTGTTATTGGAAACAAGATTTAGGCAAAAAGAGGATGAGACTGCTGTATCGAAACTTAAACCGATCCAACTGATGTTGGAGCAGAATGATTATGACGCAGCGCTTCAGAGCATCCAGTTTTCAGGCCTTCGCGAATTGATGGATCTTGCCTTTGTAGTTAAGGAGCTTCAAGATGCTCTTTCCAATGCCAGAACCAGGGCCTCTAAAGGGGGTTTCGACGAAGTCCAGGATCTTTACTTGGATGCTTTGTTAATTGACTATCAATGCGAAGAGGCCCGGGAGGAATGGGAGAAGCTGAATTCTGCAATCTCGCTTTTGAATAAAATTGAGCAGGCAAATCAGGATGGGAGACCTGAACAAGCCGAGATATTAATTGGGGAATTTAAGAATCAATTCGGCGACGCCGCTGCCATCCAGAAAATCGGCAAGCTCATTGATTACCGGAAATATTATCAACGCGCGCAGATCAATAAACGGAATGACCGGTTTGTCAACGCCTTGGAAGAACTGGAACAAGCGTTACGCTTTAGCGAAACCCAGGAGGCGATAGAACTTCAGAGTAAAATTAAGACGGCCATCTCTTCGCAAGCCGAGATCAATAGACTTATTGCCAACACGAAGTATAAGGATGCTGATGGGGACTACGAAGAAGCAAAAAGAAAAACGGCCGAGCTCTTAAAAAAAGAATATTTTCCTGAAAGTCATCTTATAAAAAATCTTTATGATCAGATTTCGTCCAGGCAATCAATCTATAAGACCATAAAGGACTTGCTTGAAAATGCAATCTCATTGCGTAAGCAGGTGAATTTTGAGAAATCAAGGGACGCATTAACCGGGGCGCAGAAAAAGGTCCTTGAATTTCCAGATCCGTCGGAAGGGATTGTCGGTGATATTAAACGCCGCATCCTTTCCGAAATCAAGGAAGTGGAAACGACACAGAAGGATTACGAGTCTGTTTTACGCGAAATGGATTCTGGTAACTATGATGATGTATTAAGCCGAATTGTCGGTTTAAAAGGGCGTGTTGATGATGCGCTTCTACGAGATATTCAAAATGGGGCGGAGGGAGCAAAAACCCAATATGAGAAAACCTTGGGGGCTTTATCGGAAGGCAAGTATGAGCTTGCTTTGCAAACCTTGCAGGAATATTTGTCATTTGATTCGCACAGCGACAAATCGAAGGAATTGGCCAAGCAGGTTAATAGTGAGGCTAGCCTTTTTTTCGACGCCCGGGACGAGTTAAACCGTGCTCGTGGTCTTGCTGGATCAGGGCAATGGGCTGATGCCATAAGTACCCTTGTAGATCTTGGCAGGATGGTAGATCAAATAAATGAGAATCCAGCCGTTCGTGATTTAAAAAAGAAAGTTAGGAGCGATTATAGTGCCAATAAATCGGCGTTGTCCAACTTTGAGCAGGCGGATAAATATCTCAGAGAGGGGAATTTTTCGGGCGCAATAATTGCAATAGATACAGTCTTGAAAAGTTTCCCCTTTGCGGAGAGCGTCTTACTAATAAAACAAAGCATAAGCGCAGAACAGGAGCTTGTTGAAAAAACTCAAAAAATATTAAAGGAATTTGCGTTGGCGCGTGCCGAAGGGAATTTGAAGGTCGCTTCAGTGCTCGTTGGGGAGCTTAAGCCGGATCCTGCTTCGGCGTTTGCTAGGAAATTATACGAAGATGAGCAGATCGAACCTTGGCGCCAAAAATTAGCGGAAATTAGGAAGTGCCTTGATGAGGCTGAAAAACATCGGGATGCCGGCCGTTATGATGAAGGGATAGCCTCAACTGATCGTGCAATACAGGTTTGGATGGATTGCAGAATTGCACAGGAATTGCGCAAAGAATTAGTAAACCGCAAGGCATCCAGCGAGAAGCTAAATAACCTTTTGTTGGAACTGGAAAAAATTCGACAGGATGGTGATTATTCTAGGGCGATTTACCAGACTCGTCTGTACCTTAAAGAAAACCCTAATGATGAAAAAATGCAGGCTAGGCTTGATGATCTTATTCAGGAAGGAAAATCGGTAAAAAACATTCTGGCGCAACTTGAGAAGTTGCGATCGAAATATACCAAGCGTGTGAGCGATTTGCTCTTAACAGACGCGGAGAATCTGAGATCTCTTGCGGAACCTCTGCGGAAAAAAGCCTCTGAGAGTGATATTTACTTAAATAACTTGATGGATCAAATAGATAAATTTGACGATCAATTAATCGAGAAACTTGAAGGTAAGGCTGAACAAAAATGTGTCGGCAAAGATAGGGATTACTCTGAATCACTTGAGATATATGAAAAGATCATCAAATATCGTCCCACTTGGCTTGAAGATACATCAGGAGCAAACAAAGATCGGCTTGAAAAGTTACGAAAACAACAAATTAAGTTAACCAATCTGAAGACCGTAATTGAAAGCTTGGATCTCAAGCAGGCTGATGCGATTATATCGGCAATACCTCTGCGTGAAGATTCCAGATTAAGTGAATATAAGCAGCTTTTGCGCCTGTGTAATCGGATAATAGAAGATCTTAATTCAAGTAATTTTGAAGACATTGGCTCAATATCGGGCGAAGAGATTTCACACTATGATGCTTATATAACCCCGGCCAATCTGAGTTTGATTGTAAAAGAGTGCCGATCCATTGTAAACGGAGATGTAAAAGAACTATCCGGTGTTGTGGAACGATTAAACGCTCTGGTGGCGAAACTCGGACAAAGGGATCAATTCTTAAAAGACAATTTGCAAGTTCTGTTATCGTCAGCCTACTTGCTGTTGAGTGTAACCCAACCTGTAGAGCAGCTTGTTGAACGCGAAGATTTCCTCGGAGCTGAAAATTGCTTAAATGGGATTAGCTATAAGAGTCTGCGCTTGCAGGACCTAAGACAGGTAGTTACTCGTGCAAAAGCCGGGTTATATGCCAAATATAAAGCGGAAGGTGAGCAAGCCCTAAAAGAGGGAAGGTATGATATTGCCCTGACTTCCATCGCATACGCGTGGAAGTATGCAAACTCACCGCAGTACCAGGAACTTGATCGCATTCGTAATACTATAATTGGCACAAGAGAAAATATATTGAGCCAGAGACAAAATGAGGCTGATGATTTGATTCGCGCAGCTAAAAACAAATATGAGAAATTCGTTGAAGAATGGCGGAAGAATTTTGTCGGATTTGTGGATGACCAGAAAAGAATGCCGGTACTTGACAGTAACGATGAATTTTTCAAAGACATAGAATCTGATATCCTGCGTTGTCGAACGCTTGACGCACTCAATCAAGATGCGGGTGCGTTACAGAAGAAAATCGATGATACCAGAAGAATGTTCAACGAACTTAATAATATTAACTCTGCGATCCAATCCGGAAACTACAGTGACGCGCTTCAGATGGCTGAGAATATACCATTAAGCCGCTATATTTCCATGGTTGTCGATGAGCAAAAGAAATTGAATAGAGAATTTGATAAGATCTTTGGAGGCATTTGTAAGGATTGGGAACATCTTCGCTATAAAGACTTGATAGAAAAAGCTGAAGCTTCGCTTACTCGGTTTCCAACAGGATCTGAACATCATCAAACCATCATGCTCATTATTGAAATTGCAAAAACGGGGCAACAATTGATGCAAGAAGCGAATAAAGCTCTTGATGTTCGACAATTGGAACTGGCCCAAAACCCGTATCGGGCGTTGCTTAAGCATATTGAAGATTCGATTGGCCATTTCGATAACAAAAACTATGTAAATTATGCTGGGTATAAGTTAATCCAGGCAAAGCTTAAGAAAATTACAGAAGAGATGGAAATGCGTGAGAAGCGGATCCGCGAGGTGGATAAAGCGCTTCAAAATAGCCACTACCGGGATGCTCATAAACGATTCATGTATTTCACTGATAACAACTATCCGCCCTCCGAAAAAATAGATCAGTTTCAGACTGAATTGATTCAAAAAGCTGACGAATTAATGGTTCAAGGAGAATCTCAAAAAGGAATAAACAACGCAAAATCTCTGCATGCTTATGGTGACGCTCTACTATTAATCGAGGGAATCGATACTGAGAGAATGCGGAAGGCGGCGGATGAAAGAGATAAAGTGCGATTAATAGTTACGAAGAACCGGTGGCGAAGTTTCAGAAGGGTTGGTTCAGTGGCTGTTATAGTTTTGGCAGGAATTGCGATGCTGCTTTATTTTCGACTACCTTTGAATAGACTCTTATCTGTTCTAACCTCGTCTGCTCCCGCGACAGAACCAGTGTCTGTAATTATTACATCAACAAATACTAATACTCCACTACATTCAATTACTCCAACCATAATAGCGACTAATACACTTCTTCCTGTCCCGATATGGCCAGGAGTGGGGGCTAGCCCGATTCAAGACATATATTATTTTCCAAGTATTGATGATTTAGTTCATGATACTTTGCGTAGTACCTTGTCGGCGGGAACGCCAATGGGAATATGCAATTACGACAGTGAACATAAAGCTTTTCAATTTGTTTTTGAAGGAAAAAACTGTCTAAAAACTTCATTCTGGATTAATCGATTCGTGAACACAAAAGAAGCTGTGGAAATCACTGCAATATATACACCCCAACAAGGCGTTATAACGGCCGCGGCATGGGTTTATACCAAACTTGATAAGTCAGACCACATTACCGTATCAAATACTAGCTATCAGGTTTGCAGTATTGAGAAAAACCTCTATGCAATTACGAATCCTGAAGGCGATTGCCAGCATCCCAATAGATGGGTAGATCCTGGCTATATTTCAATTACGTTTTATCAGTCTGCTGTCGCCCCGATAAACTTAACGCCAACTTTTACGGTCGAACCGATTTCTACTAGTACACCTACACCATAAAATAAGGCTATTTTGGAGACTTACAATGCTAATTCCACCGACAATCGCTGACAGAATTACTATACGGGTTAACAACAAACCTTATGAAATTGCTGGTAATCGCCGCGGAGACGGACTTTACTCTGAGGTTTATCCGGCCGTACCTCCGCAGGGGAAAGGATTAGTTGCATTAAAGATTATGTACCCGAGATCATTGATTAGCACATATCTTCAAGATCTTCCTGAAAGGGAGGATGGTTTTGTGAGGGAAGCAAGAATATTAAAATGCTTGAAAAGTGTTCCTGGGGTAGTGCCAATCATAGATGCACAGGTGGTGGATATTGACCGCCCGGTAATTGTTGAAAAATTGCTGGATGTAGAGGATGATTTATCGAAACAGCACGAAACTTTAGATCTTATGCAGGGGTTTAGTCTTTCCGCTCAATTATTCAGTATGCTTGTTTCTGCGCATAAGGAACATATACTTTATCTGGAATTCAAAAGGGAACATTTTTTTTGGAAATGGGATCAGGCCAAAAAAACAGGTAAATTAACCGTTATTGACTGGAACGTCTCGAGGGAAAACTGCGCTTCAGATGAGTATGGCAAAGACTTGGAAACATTCAAATTTAGGCTTTTCCCAAAGATGGATCATCTGTTTCCTGAACAAATTTCAGAGATCATTTTTCGTCCAAATCTCATATCTGCGCAGCAGATCTTGCTCGAACTTATGAAATTTGGCAGGTCAAGAAGATTCCAATTGCCTAAAGGCGGCCGCAATTAGCCTTGATGTCAGTTCTACTTCAATGATGATTTGGTTGGTTAATCGTTTCAGTAACAATTCATTAGTATATCGAAAGTGAGGAAATATGGCAACGAGTTTTCCGGAAACATCAAACGCTCAAGATCGAATTTCTGAGATTCGGTCAGTTCTCCATGTGAAAGATTTTGATCGAGCATTGGAGTTGATCCAGCAGGCTCAAGAAAATGATCCCAAAAATGAAGAAATAGCCCAGTTGGGCGTGGATGCCCGCCTGCAGCGCAAAGAATTCCACCTGCTGCAAGCCAGGGAATTGATCAAAAAAGGTAAAGAAGCCTTCTCGGGCAAGCGTTTTGGCGAAGCGGCTGCTGCGTTTCAAAACGTGATTGCCTACGAACGCGATAATAAGGAAGTCCAGGATTTGGTCCGGCAGGAACGTGTTAAAGAACGACTTGAAGAAAGTATGTCGAACTCAAACTTAGCGGACAACATGGGAAGGGCCGAAAAGGCGCTGGCTTCAGGTGCTCTTGAAGAGGCTCTGCAGGTGTTATCCGATCGCGATGAGGGACGCATCAGAGAATTCCGGCAAAAGGCAAAGAACTTGCAAAATAAAAGGGCAGAGGCGCTGACCATGATATCCATAGGGAATTATTCTGACGCCTTGCGCCTACTGGAAGATCTTAGCCGGGAGATGCCCGACGATCAGGTAATTGCGGAGAATTTACAGCGGGCAAGGTATAAACTGGCTATGAAAGAAGGCCATCAGGCTCTCTATGATCAAAATTATGCTCTTGCGGAAGAAAAATTCGAGCAGGCCTTTGAAATTCTCCCTGGTGACCAGGACGCCAAACAGCGCAGGGATGAGGCTAAGCGGCAATCTAGAACACAAGAACGCGTTTCGCTCTTACTTTCCCGCGCCAACACAGCCCTTGCTCTTGAGAATTACTCGGATGCGCTTGAATTTCTTAAACAGGCATTGGTGATAGTCCCAAAAGACGAAAAAGTAATAGCTCTCTTGGATGGAGTAACGAAGAGACAAAAACAAGCTAAAGAAGATAAGGCGCGCGGCTTGACCGCAGAGGGTAGAAAATTCCTGGATGCGCGGCAATATGAGAAGGCCGAAGAAAAATTCAATGAGGCGTTAAATATTGTTGAATCTTTTCAGGAGGCCTTGAAAGGAAGAGATGAAGCGCGGCAGCTGCTGGAAGAGCGTAATAAAGCGGATGCGGCGTTTCAAACCGCCAAGAGCTTATTGGAGATCAAGGATTTTGAGGGCGCTGAGAAAGCGTTGCTGATTGCCAAAGACCATGCAACTGATCCCATGCAAGTGGATATGGCCTTGCGCCAGCTTCGTTTACAATGGGCGCTGAGCCGGGCAGAAGCATTTCTGGTCGGTCAGAAATATGCTCACGTAATTGAAGAATTGGAGAAGGTCGAGACTCAATTTCCGGGAAATTCGGAGATTGCCAGGTTGAAGGAAGTCGCAGATATTGGGAAAAGGATTGATCTGGCAGAAGCTGCCTTGGGCGCAAATGATTACGATAGCGCCTTGAAAATCACAGACGAACTCAAACGGAAGTTGGGGGACGGAAATCAGCAGGTTAACGCCATCTACGAAAGTGCGGAACATCGGAAGCAAAAAGCCGCCGATACCAGAAACACCTATCAACAGGGAGCCTCTGCGCTGCGTGTCAACGATTTTGATGCGGCAATCCGCTTCTTTCAAGCTGCGATGGAAAGCACTACACCCGATACCCAGGAATATCAGCAGGCATTGGAGGAGTACAACAACGCACTCGAGAAGAAATATCAAGGCGTCATCAAAACAGTAATCAGCCGGCTGGAGGCTGGACAGGAGCAGCTAAAAGCCGGCAATGTGGATGCGGCTTTGGCGGCTGTTAACGAAGCAGAACGCTTGATTGCTGAAGGCAAGATTAAGATTGACATTGAGACTGACAAACTTCTGATGGATTTGAAGGGGCAAACTCAAATAGAAAAAACAAAGCGCGAACGGACCGTTGCTTTGATCGCGGAAGGTAAGCAGAAACTAGAAAGCGAGGAATATGAGCAGTCATTGATCGCCTTTGATGGCGCTATTCAATTGGCTGGGGAACGACCGGAACTGGTTCAACTTCGTAACCTGGCAGAACACCTTCGGAATGTGGGGGAGGGCGCATCCAGGGCATTGGGGGGCGCCCGGGCCGCCTTTGCGAATCAGAACTATGATGAAGCTTGGAAGCAGACACAGATTGCCTTGGAAACCGATCCAGCGAATTTGGATGCCCGGAACATCCAACAGCAAATCATTGATCAATTGAAAGCCTTAACACAGCAAGCCTTTACTAATCAATCTCATGACGATGCAACCAAGTACGTCAGGCAATGGAGGGCATTTTGGCCCTACGACTTGGATGCGGCCGATATGGACCGGAGAATTGAAAATGGACGCATGGTAAAGCGTCAACTGGCGGATGTTTGGAAAAGATATAGGATGGCGGCCAGTCCTGCCAAACAGCTCCGAATCCTGGAAGATGCCATGCGGCAGGGCGTGGAGGATCCGGATCTTGTCAAGGTGCAAGATGAGTTGAAGGCCATTGTAGAAGCTCGGGAAGAAGAAAAGCGGTTGATGGAGATCGCCAAACATTACGAGGAGACAGGATACCTGACGAAAGCAATTCGCATTTATGAGGCCGCATTGGAAGAGAATTCCAAAAGCCGGACCATTATTAAAAGGAAACTGGAGCAGGTCCGCAATCAACGTCAGATCCTTTTGGATGGGGCTTTTGAACAACTGGAACAAAAGCTAAATGAAGTTGATGTTGATGGTGCATTGGAACAAATCAACCGGTTATTCCGTGTTACGGAAGATACCGCCTTTAGAAGCCAGCTTCAGCAGTGGCGGGAGCGTGCTTATCATTTTCTGAAGATCAACAGGATGCTGGATGACTGCATTCTCAATGTGGATCGTTACCTTAATGAGAAGCAATATGAATTTGCGCGCCAGACCCTGAATGTTGCTTTTGAAAAGTTGAAGGAAGGGGATCGTCAGGAAGGGGGATTATCGAAAAAGATCAGGGATCTGGAAGAGAAATCCTTTAAAGTGGATGCGCTGCTCAAGTTGCAAGCCAGGATACGGACTCTGATAAATGTGGCCCAATCCGCGGTTCTTCGCCACGATTATGACAAAGCGGCCGAAGTACTGGAACAGGCGAAGCAGTTGGATCCGAACAATCAAGAGGCCATGGATCTATTAAAGTCCGTCCAGAAAACGAAGGAAGAAACTGAACAAACCGTGCAAACCTGTCTTCAGAACGCCCGGGAAGCGCTCAAAGTAGATGATTTTTCCAAGGCCAGGGTTTTGCTCTCCCAACTTCCAGTCCATGCCCGGGAACGGCCAGATGTACGTTCTGTGCGGGTGGATATTGATTTTCGTGAACGGGAAACAAAATATAATCAATATATGGAGGATGGGGACCACGCGTTCGGCGTGAACGATTATAAGACCGCGATTGAAAATTTCCAGAATGCGTTATCCATGAAGCCGGATGATCCCAAGGCGTCGGCGTCGCTCTCTGTTGCTCTAAGGGCGCTGACAAGGGTGAGTCAGGAAAAAGCACAAAGGTTAATCACCCAGGGAGATGAAGAGAAAATCAAGGGTAACTATATGGCCGCCTCTCGATATTATGCGGCAGCTTCAAGCCTTGATAAAGGCAATGAAGAGGCAAGCGAAAAATACGACAAGGTTCAGTCTGAAGTAAGAGCACAGCGCACGAAGCGCAGCCTGATCGCTTTGGCGATTGTCGCGATTCTATTAATTATCGGCATCCCCACGTTCTTTGCGGCGAACGGACCTGCCAGGCTTGCCGCCGCTTTTCCGACCGCGACACAAACGTTGGCTGCTACACCTACATTCACCTTGACCCCCACGCTTACTTTGACTCCTACGCTTACCTTGACCCCCACGTTTACACCGACTCAAACTTCAACTCCAACTTTCACGCCCTCACCGACTGTAACGCCATCCCCAACCTACTCTCACGGAAGTTTTCCTGGAACGTTTTACCCTCGAACCACAATTTCCTTTTATGATGTAAACGATCCAACGCTTCAAGGGCCTGTAGTTGGTGCGTGGAGTGGCATATTCTATATTTGCAACCGTTACATATCCCATCAGCTGGATACTTATTTAATCGCGAAGTTTCCGGGCGATTGCGATTCAGGCAGTGCATTGGGCTGGGTAAATGGCCTACGTATTCAGTTTCAATTTCTGGGGGAATTCCCCCAACAGCTGACGACCCCGGGACCTTAATTCTTCGAGTGTAATCAGATCTTTTGTCGAGGTGAAACATGCCTACTGTACGGGCGAGTGATTCTCTTAAAACTTTATTCTCAAAGGCCGAATCGGCTTTTTCGGCTAAAAACTATAAAAAAGCGATTGATCTTCTTAATGAGATCTTAGAGCGACAACCTAGGAATCGGCGCGCCCAAGCTTTGATGAAAGAGATATATGCTACCATCGAAAACAATAAGGCAACTGCAATTAAAAATATTCAAAAAGCAGAAAAAAGTTTAGAAGCCGGGAACGCGGATGAAGCGTTGTCTCTTCTGCACGATGCCCAAATTAACGATCCAGATGCGAATCCTGAAAAGATATCCAACATCCAAAATAATGCACGTCTCCTAAGAAGAGATTTTATGGAGGCTAGGATTCTATTGGAGGCTGGAAAATCGACAGAGGCCTTTGATAGGCTTAATATACTGGCGAATCAATATCCTCAAAGTGATGAGATTGAAGAACTGCGCCAACGCTCCTTGCGTGAGAGTCATAGGCAAGGTCCTTCGCCAGCCCAATATATGATGGCTACAGTTTTTGTATTTATATGTGTTATCTTCTTTCTGCGTTTGTTGGGTTTGCTTTGAGCAGGAGTTTGGAAAATAAAGAAGAGGATTCCTGACAATGATGAGATTACCGGATTGGTTGTACAGCCTTATTAATCGATTTAATAAGATTAAGCGGCAACTGTTTAATTGGATTATAAAATCCCTAAGCACAGGTGGTGTTCTCGCAATTGTTATTCTCGTGGGGCTATCGTTCGTAAGTATTAAGGATATGAGAAGTGTAAAATCCTTGTCTGAGAAATTTGAAAATGATAATCTAAGGGTGGGCATTGTTTATCACGAATTCGCTGCGCCCGGGGAATCCGGTGATATTGAAGTGGTCGTAGAAAATGTCGGTCAAGACTCATACAAAGATGTTCGAATAAACATTATTGATGGTGAACACGTGTGGTTTATGCAGGGAAACGAGTCTTTTATTCCTCAATTAAAACGGGGCGAACAGGAGCATTTAACCCTACACTATATAATAATCCCTTCTTTACCTAAGAGCGTTGATCACTTGGATTTGAGAGTTTTTGTTGAGTATACGATGAGCGGTAATTCTCCTGATTCGATGGCCGGGACATCAACAAAGAATGTTGAATTCTCGGACCCACCGGAAATTCGTTTTATTCCTTATGTAAGCTTATTTTTTGCACTTAATAATACAGAAGTCGAAAACCCCAATGAACTCTCAGGGCTTACAAGTTTTTTTGGCGCCATGGTTGGATTAACCGGGGTTATATTAACTTTGCGAACGAACTTCCAGCAGATCGGAGAATGGTTTGCTTCGAAGAAGAGGGAAAAGGAAACTAAGAATAATTAAAAGTCTTGATGTTCTACCGCCGGATGCACTCTTTAACTCTAAACATGCTATATTTTTGTGCCCCCGGAGAGGCTCGTCGCGCAGCACCCTATTAGGGAACTCTCAACCTGCCAATTCGAAGCCAGTCCGGGGCCAGCCCAGGCTTATAACTCTGCCACTACCGGGATGATCTCCTTGCCAAATGTCACCAGGGGTGCAATCTCGTGGACATTGGGCATGTTGAAGATAGCTTGCTGGATGCCGATGCTGGACAGCAGCCGGCAGTGTGCGATCACATCTGCGGCGCTCATATGACCAGGTGCCAGCCAGGCCGTGCCCAGGGTGGTCTTCTCGATCATGGCGTAATCGCGGCCCAAATGCTCACAATGCGCTTTCAGAACATCCAGTTTATGGCGAATGACATCCATATCCGGGGCCGCGAACAGGTTACAGGCATCGGCATATTGCGCAACCAGGCGTAAGGTTTTCTTCTCGCCCGACCCGCCGATCAAGATCGGCGGATGAGGTTGTGTCAGCGGCTGCGGGCTGTTCAACGTCTCTGCAAGCTGGTAGTGCTTGCCCTGATAGGGCGCGCGCTTGCCTGACCACATCTGCAGAACGATTTGCAGCGCCTCTTCCAACCGCTCGAAGCGTTCGGCTACCGGTGGAAAGGGGACGCCCAGACCGAGCGCCTCGCGTTCGTTCCACGCCGCTCCGATGCCAAGATAGGCACGTCCCTTGGATAGCACATCCAGGGTTGTCACTGTCTTTGCCAGGATTCCAGGATAGCGGTAAATCACGCCGGTAACCATTGTGCCCAGCTTGACATTTTTCGTGAACCCGGCCAGATAGGAAAGCACGCTGTAGCCTTCCAACATTTCATCCTCGGCCGGGCCGAGGCCCGACTGAGGGTTCCGGCCGCCGATTTGGAAGAAGTGGTCCATCACCCATAGGCTGGCGAAGCCGGCTTCATCGGCTGCGGCAGCGATTTCCGCCAGTTTGGCAGCAATGCTGGCCGGTCCGCCGGGCCATGTAAAATTCGGGACTTGCAACCCAATTTTCATTGATGCTCCTTGTTCATTAAGATCTTACAAGTGACTCTAGTGAAAAAAGACATCAAACACGACCCTGAGAGAACACAGGGCAAGCGGACACGATGTACACACGTGTGCCTGCGGCGCAGTGCAGGCAAAGGGAAAACGAAAGGGGTTTACTTCGTGTCTCTTCGTGAACTTCGTGGATGAATCCTTTTTGGTTTCGGCTTGTTCGGGTTAGGGTTGCTTGAAAGGTTGTCCGAAGCGTTCATGGTGAGCGATTTCGGAGAGCGGCTTGCGCTTCTTCTTGCCCTTGCCGATTGGCTTGACAGCGTAACCGAAGGGCAGGATGGCCAACACGTCAATCTGCTCGGGAATGCCCAGAAGCGGCTTTACTGCGGTCAGATTCTCAAAGCCGACCCAATTGGATGCAACCCCCTCCGACCAGGCCGTCAGGATCATTGACTGGATGGCGCGGCTTGCATCGGAAACCGCGTAGATGGATTTCTCCATTGCAACAACAATCGCCAGTGGGGCCTGGGCAATATAAGGTCCGCTGCGGGCCAAGGCTGCGAGTTTTTTCAATGTTTCCGAATCTTCCACGAGGATGAAATGCCACGGCTGGCCATTCATACTACTGCCGGTCAACCGGCCGGCCTCCACGATCCGAAGGACAAGCTCCGCTGGAACAGGTTTATCTTGATAGGCACGCACAGCTAATATCGTGCGGATTGCATCGTATACTTCCATAATTCATTTCCTTATTTGATCGAGTCTTCTCTACCGTACAGTTTATGCGTGATGACTAAAAATAGAACACGGATGACGCTGATTCAGCCGATTTTCGCAGATGAAGTTTAAAAAATCTGCGTGCATCCGCACCATCCGCTCTGATCC
>Ga0182027_10003198_pt1 | contig 26169 bp, 35 predicted proteins | sample 712E1DmetaG_FD_121300 | JGI IMG/M metagenome (GOLD analysis project Ga0182027, IMG submission 121300) | Permafrost microbial communities from Stordalen Mire, Sweden - 712E1D metaG (Illumina Assembly) | ecosystem: Environmental > Terrestrial > Soil > Wetlands > Permafrost | place: Sweden...
AACCGATATGTCCATAAAACCAATTGAGCCACTTTTATTCCAAAAATCCGGACTCATAGAACCTTTTGGAGGCTTAAATGTTTCGCGATCCTTCGCATCTATTGGATCACCCAATATTACTCTGTATGTCTTAAGTTTCTCGTGGCCATAATTTGAGTATTTATCTAGCCAGAACCCGGAACTTGCAGGTTGTCCTTCTTTTGTCATTAAAGAATTTTAGCCTCGAAGAAGGGTTTTGTCAACAAAATAAAAAAGAGAGGCAAACTTGACTTTTAAACCTAAAAGTGGCACGATTAAAGTGATGAAAAAGAAGTTAATTCTGCTTATAACTTCGTTTTTATTGACCCCTATTTTATTGCTTTTTTGCATAATTTATTCTTCCTTTTTAAACTTTCAAAATAACAGAACCAACTATCTTACGCTTTCGGCACAGTCCGGAGTAGCTTATGCTGCGCTCCCTCAGGATCAATACGTTATGGACACGGGAACCACAGGATTAATCGTAAAAGACGCGAGAGTAGAGGTAGTTAGGCAGTTTTTTGCAAAATACAAATCAAAACTTGAACCTTTTGCCCAAAATATTGTCGATCAGGCAGATAAGTATGGCCTCGATTACAGGCTTTTACCGTCAATTGCCATGCAGGAATCTAATCTTTGCAAAAAGGAGCCAGCGGGGTCTTACAATTGCTGGGGATTTGGAATTTATGGAAAAAAAGTCACAAAATTTACTAGCTACCCGGATGCGATAGAAACGGTAACAAAAACACTTGCAAAAGACTATAAAGGAAAGGGTCTGGAAACCCCTGACCAAATAGTTAAGCTTTACACACCTTCAAGTAACGGAAGCTGGCAAAAATCCGTTAATTACTTCATAGATCAGCTTCAATAAGCTAAAAATTGAATTAGCCTCGTTTTGTATTAATTTAGCCTCAAATTGCTGTCTTAAGCTTATAGTTAACCACTTGACAAACCTATAGTTGTTTGCTATACTACCAAACAGATCCTAAGGTATGCGTCTCCAAATGCATACGTTAGGATTTTTTTATGGCTTGTCTAATTTACCGGCAAGCCTTTTTTAATAAAACCTTATGAAAAAATATTTAATTATTCTTATATCAATTTTATTTTTAGGAATTACTTCTCAGACTGCTTTTGCAGAAGAGAAGGCAGCCGTTACGTCGGCTAAGGTAATTCTTGCGTCTGCCGGAAAAGAGCAAACAGAGGATAACCGCGCAAAAATTTTAAAAAGTTTTTTTGACGAGCATAACTCACCATTGTCAGACTATGCCGATGACTTTGTTAAGCAGGCTGACAAGTATAATCTTGACTGGAAGCTGGTTGCGGCCATTTCAGGCGTAGAATCAACTTTTGGCTTAGCCATACCTCCAAATTCCTATAATGGATGGGGATGGGGCGTGTATGGAGATAACGTTCACTATTTTAATTCTTGGGATGATGGAATTGAAACGGTATCCCAAGGCCTTAGAGAACAATATATGGACAAATGGGGAGCAACTAACATCTATGAAATCGGAAGCTTATATGCCGCTTCACCTGCCTGGGCATCTCATGTTGACAATTATATGAATATAATCCAGGACTATTCACTAAGAGACGAAAAAAATATACTTTCGCTTTCTTTATAAATCGGTTATAATTGACGCGTACTCGCCAGGGTGGCGAAACTGGCAGACGCGCATGGTTTAGGACCATGTGGGGAAACCCTTGGAGGTTCGAGTCCTCTCCCTGGCACTTTTTTAATGGCTCGGGAAACGTAAAACAATATGGCATCAGTAATGCAAAAACAAGAAGACGGGACAATAAAACTGGACATAACAATTCCGGCTGCGGATATTATAAAAGCTAAAGCAGCGGTTATTGATGATTATGTCGCCAACACAACCCTTCCGGGATTTAGAAAAGGAAAAGCTCCTAAAAAATTGGTAGAAGAGAACGTTGATAAAGATAAGCTAAACGAAGAAACACTAAGGAAGCTATTGCCCGAATTTTACCTTACGGCAATAAGAGAGCATAAAATTACCCCGATTCTTAATCCCAAGATTCAGGTAGAAAAGATGGAGGACCAAAAAGATTGGAAATTTACCGCCCTGACCTGCGAAACCCCGAAAATTGATTTAAACGGCTATAAAGAAAATGTAAAAAAAATCACCGCAAAATCTAAGATTGTAATTCCGGGAAAGGAAGAGAAACCAGTTGCATTTGATGAGATTGTCGCCGAACTTTTAAAAAGCGTAAAGGCAAAAATCCCTAAAATTATTATCGATCAGGAAGTTGATAGGCTTTTGTCTCAGACTTTGGATGAAATAAAAAAGTTGGGGTTAACGCTTGAGCAGTATTTGGGCTCAACAGGCAAGACTGCTCAGGATTTAAGAGCAGACTATGAAAAGAAGGCCGAAAATGACGTAAAGCTTGAATTTACTCTTGGAAAAATTGCCGAAGAGGAAAAACTTATCGTTGAAGAAAAGGAAATAGAAGAAGCAATCAGTAAAGCTCATTCGGAAGCGGAAAAGCAAAATCTTGAGTCTAACCGATATCTTTTAGCAAGCATTTTAAGACAGCAAAAAACGCTTGATTTCCTTAAGAACTTGTGATATAAAAATTGTGAATAACCTCTGCCTAAAGTGAGGTTTATTATGGCAGGAAAAAAAGCAAAACAATTCGACAAGAATCCCGTAGAAGCGGTCAGAAACCCATTTGAAGATTTGGGAATTAAAAATATTCCAAAGGATATCGTCAAACAAACGCTTAACGAAAGCAAGCAGGGCGCCTCAAATTTTATAGAACAACTTCTTGGACTCGGACCTTTTAAATTAACGGGAGAAATGGCTCCCGGGCAAGAAATAGACTTTAAGCCTAAAAGAACAGAAAAAAAAGAAGAGGTAAGAGTAGAATCGGGAATTGACTACACAAACGAGATTCTCCAGGGTGAAAGACGAATTACCAGGCACGAACAACTCCAGGCAAATCAGAAAATTGAGCAATTGATGGAGGAAATTAGGAAACTGGCGAGTTCTTCAAAAACCTTGCAGGTAGAATTTAGAGAAGTTGTTGTTGAGCAAAGACCGGTTTCTATTGGAAAGTACCATATAAACTTTTTTGAATGGTTATTGGCTGTTGTTAGGGACGCAAGAACCAAAGTGGAAGAATCAAACAGCTGGCTTAATGCGTTTGCAGCCAAAAAATCTAAAAGAGAGTACTGGGGACTTGCAAAAAAACACGGAACAAGCTTTACTTTATCGGGGGAGAGAACCGTCTCGACCCAAACGGGCTAATCTAAACCTCAAATTGTAAGCAATCTAATTTCCTGATATAATTTATCCGTCTTGGATCCATAGCTCAGTTGGTAGAGCGTTCGCTTGACGTGCGAAAGGTCAGAGGTTCGAACCCTCTTGGATCCACCGGGAATAGCCTAAAATTTAAGTACAAATAGATGGAACTTGAACACTCAACGGAACGGGAGATTTTAAAAGATAAGTTATTAATTATTACCGCAAGCGCATCGGATTTTCCTCTACTTTCCGAATTAAAAGGTCTCTTAAGGGAGTCTGAGATTAAATTTAAAACTGCAACTATTTCATGCCACCGAGACCTTGATAAACTTCCGGCTTTTATCGAAGATGTAAAAAGAAAGAATTATGAAGTAGTCATTGCCGTTGCTAACTCGGTTTCCAATTTACCGGCTATTATCGGCGGGGGACTAAAAAATACGGGTATAATGGTAATAGGCGTTGGGCTAGGGAATAAGGGTCTTAACGGAATAGATAGCCTTCTTTCGGTTAATACAATTCCAAAAGGAGTGCCGATGGCAAACACCGGTATTGGAGAAGTAGGACTGTACAATGCAGGCCTGATTGCAATAAAATTAATTAACGGCAAATTATGACAAGAGATGAAGCCCTAAGTTTATTACATACTTTAATAGTCAACCAAAACCTCATCAATCACCATTTGGCAGCAGAGGCGGTAATGAAAGCGCTTGCAAATTATTTTAAATTGAACAGGAATATTACCGATATAAATGAGGAAAAATGGGGATTGGTCGGACTTTTACACGATGCAGACTACGACTTAACAAGATACGCTCCGGAAAAACATACGGTTTTATTTGCGGAAAAATTTGGCCAAAAGCTGGAACCCGATGTTTTATACGCAATTAGAGCTCACAATTTTTTAAACAACAAGGTTGAACCAAAAAGCCTAATGGACTGGAGTTTGTATTGCGCAGATGAACTAACCGGAATAATAGTTGCCTGCGCTTTGGTCTTGCCGGATAAAAAATTAGCTTTATTAACTACCGATTTTGTTTTAAATAAACTAGGTGAAAAATCATTTGCCAAAGGAGCAAATAGGGAACAAATAAAATCGTGCGGGGAAAAATTGGGAATTCCGCTTAGAGATTTTGTGGATATTTCGCTAAAAGCAATGCAGCAGATTTCTATGCAACTTGAGCTTTAATTAGCTATAATATTTGTATGGCACAAAGGTACGAACAAGTTTCGGAAAATATAGGAAAAATTTTAAAGTACAATTTTGTTGGCGGAGTTGTCTGGGGACTTGGCGCAACTATTGGTGTATCTATAGTTTTAGCACTCATCGGACTGATTTTGCACCAGATCAACCTAATTCCGGTAGTTGGAAGCTTTGTAACGGGAGTTGTAAAGTTTATTTTACAAAATGACCCACACTTGTTAAAATAGCGCGATGAATAATCAAAAAAATCATCAACAAATTGGACAGGAGCTAGATTTATTTACTTTTTCCGAATTAGTCGGATCGGGTCTTCCTTTATTTACCCCTAAAGGAACAGTCTTAATAAGAGTACTAAATGAATATATTGATAATCTTTTAATTCAACAGGGATATGAATTTGTTCGAATTCCTTATATCGCAAGAAAAAGTTTATATGAAAAATCCGGACATTTAGAAAAGTTTTTTGAAGATATGTTTCCGGCAATGAAAGCTAAAGGCAGAGAATATATTTTAAAGCCCGCCAATTGTCCTCATCATATTCAAATTTATCAAAGAAAACCAATAAGTTATCGCGAAATGCCGCAAAGGTACGCAGAGAGCACAACGCAATATAGGTCAGAACAATCGGGAGAATTGGAAGGATTAGTAAGAGTTTTAGCAATAACTCTTGATGATTCCCACGTTTTTGCAAGACCGGATCAGATAAAAGAAGAATTTAAAAGAGCGCTCTTTATAAATCAGCAAATGCTCAATGATTTTAAGTTGGAGCATTGGATAAGACTATCTACCTGGGATCCAAAAAACCAGAAAAAATATTTGGGGGATGCCAAGACTTGGGAAAAAATGCAGAATTTAATGGAGGAAATATTAAAAGAGCTAAAAATTGATTTTAAAAGAGTGGATGGAGAAGCAGCGTTTTACGGACCGAAAATGGACCTTATTGTCAAGGACTCTTTAGGAAAAGAGTGGCAGCTTTCAACAATACAGGTAGATTTTAATTTGCCAGAACGGTTTGATCTTTCATATATTGACGAAGAAAATAAGAAACAACGACCGATTATGCTTCACCGAGCAACGTTTGGTTCGTACGAAAGATTCTTGGCAATGATCATTGAACACTATCAAGGTGCGTTTCCTTTATGGCTATCTCCGGTTCAAGTTACCTTAATTCCGATTGCCGAAAGACATACAAAAGCCGCTGAAAAAATGGCGGAGGAACTAAAAAAAGAAAATATAAGGGTTGAAGTAGATTCAAGGGATGAAAGGATGCAAGCTAAAATTAGGCAAGCCACTTTACAAAAAGTACCTTATATGGGTATAATAGGGGACAAAGAAATTAATGATCAGACGGTTTCAATACGTAGTAGAGAGGGGAAAGATTTAGGAACACTAAACCTTTCTCATTTTGTAAAAAGGGTTAAGGAAGAAATTGATCAAAAAGTCTAGAAGAAAACAAACACAGAGGAAATTTTACAGGGTTAATGAGCGAATTTTTGCTCCGACACTTCGGGTCTTAGATAGTGAAGGAAAACAAATTGGAGTATTAACTCGGATAGAAGCGCTTACAAAAGCAAGAGAATTGGAATTGGATTTAGTAGAAATAGCGCCAAAAGCCCAACCTCCTGTTGCAAAAATAGTAGACTTTAAAAAGTTTCTTTATCAGGAAGAAAAAAAACATAAGGAAGAAAAAAAACGGGCTAAAGTTTCCGAAACCAAAGAAGTAAGGCTCGGACCATTTATGAACGACCATGACTTGAATGTTATGGTAAGAAGGGCAAGAGAATTTTTGGAGGACGGAGACAAGGTAAGAATGGTCGTCAGGTTTGCCGGAAGGCAAATTACACATCCGGAATTTGGGCAAAAAATTTTGGAAAAAGCAATTTTGGAACTTTCGGATGTATCAAAAATAGAAAGAGAAAAACATTTTGAAGGCAGACAATTAATCGTAATTTTGTCGCCGGAAAGGAAGAAAAATGTCAAAGAAGAAAATAAAGAAATCGGTAGCTAGAAGATTTAAGGTTACAAAAACCGGTAAGGTTATGTTTTCGCATCAGTATAAAAGCCACCTTAAGATGAACAAATCAAAAAGCAGGATTCGAAGACAAAAAGAACCCGGAGAACTTACGGGAACATTTGCAAAAAAAATAAAAAAAATGCTTGGTAAATGAAAAGAAGAAATTTAAATTTCAGAGAAACAGGATCGGAAAGATCGGCAAACATTTCGTATGGTAATCGTGCTAAATCTATTAAGGAAAAGTTTAAATTAATCTTTAAAAAATATGGCAAGAATTAAAAGAGGAACAGTTTCAAGAAGAAAACATAAAAAGCTTTTAGCGTCAACTAAAGGCTATCGTGGCACAAAAAGTAAGTTAATTAGGGTTGCAACAGAAGCTTCTTTGCACGCCGGAGCTTATGCATATCAGGGACGAAAAAATCGAAAAAGAGATTTAAGGAGACTTTGGATATTAAGAATAGGTGAAGCCGCAAAACAGGAAGGAATTTCCTACAGCGTTTTAATGAATAAATTTAAGAAAGCAAATATCACTCTAGACAGAAAAATTTTAAGCGAAATTATTGCAAACGACCGACAAACCTTTACTAACATCGTTCAGTCTGTTAAATAATTATGCCAGACATTGAAGGCAAAAGAGGCTTCAAATATCTTCCTTTAGAAACTACTTTATGCTCCGACGACTCTTTTGCAATAGAAATTGAAGAATCAGACCCTGCATTCGGTACGGTCGAAAGATTAGCCCAGGGGCGAAGATCTTCAGACCCAACAGTAAGAAATCCAGAAAGTGTTCTTTCTCTTGAAGAACAACAAAGATTAGCCCGCGAGCGCTGGCAGAAGATAAAAAATGAACCTTTAAAACCCTTGTATTACCCGCATTTAAGGTTTTCAAAAGACGATTGTAAATAAAATCTTTTTTACCCTCTTTATTCCTGCTATAATTAAACTCAAATGGAAGAAGAATTAATTGGCATAAAAAATTCGGCTTTGTCTTTAATTTTGGATGCAAAAGATCCAGAAGAATTGGAGGAAATCAGGATTCAGTTTGTCGGAAGATCGGGAAAACTTACGGAATTAATAAAAGGTTTGCCAAAAATCCCCTTGGAAAAAAGAGTTGAGGTCGGAACTTTAGCAAATGAGGTTAAAAACAGCATTGAAGAATCAATTGAACGCAAAAAGAAAAATTTGTCGGTTAAGAAAATTGAAATTAAAAAAGAAAAAATTGACGTTACTAATCCTGGCATAAAACCGCCGCTTGGACATCTGCATTTAATAACCCAGGGAATTGAAGAAATAAGCCAAATATTTGAACGGATTGGATTTACTAGGGTTAGGCATCCGGAAATCGAATGGGATTGGTATGCATTCGAAGCTTTAAATTTTCCGGAAAATCACCCCGCAAGAGACGATTGGGAAACTTTTTTTGTTAAAAGCGAGAAAGATTTGAAAAAGGGCCAGATTGTACTTACTCCCCACACATCTTCGGGCCAGGTAAGAGAAATGGAAAGAAAACATAAGCCGCCGATTAGAATGCTTAATATTGCTAAATGTTATAGGAGACAGTCCGATATTTCCCATACTCCTATGTTTCACCAATTTGAGGGATTGGTAATTGATAAAGATATCTCGATTCAACATCTTAAAGGAACTTTAGATTATTTTATAAAATCATATTTTGGAAAAGACCGAAAATCAAGGATAAGGCCTTATCATTTCCAATTTACTGAGCCCTCAATCGAAGTTGATGTTTCCTGCGGCGTTTGCAAAGGTAAAGGATGCAGATTGTGTAAAGAAGGTTGGCTTGAAATGGGAGGAGCCGGAATGGTCCACCCAAACGTTTTAAAATATGGCGGAATAGATCCGAAAATTTATACGGGTTTTGCGTTTGGTTGGGGAGTGGAAAGGGTTTTAATGATGAAAGAAGGAATAGAAATTGACGACTTAAGACTATTGTACTCGAATAAACTGGAATTTTTGGAACAATTTTAATATGAACATAAAAATCGTAGACAGCTGGCTTAGGGAATATTTAAAAACCAAAGCAACTCCCGAACAGATTGCCGAAGAACTCTCCTTAAGTGCCGTTTCAGTTGAAAGAATTGAAAAATTTGACCAGGAAATTGTTTATGATATTGAGGTAACTTCAAACCGTCCCGATTTAATGTCGGTTATAGGAATTGCAAGAGAAGCCGCAGTCGCTTTGTCTGAATCGGGAACGGCAGCTAAATTTAATCCTCTTAAACAAACCTTAGGAGAAAACAGCGAGAAACCTTTTCCGATAAAAATTATAAGTGACGAATCGATTGTTAACAGAATTTGCGCGGTAGTTTTAGACGTTTCAATAAAAGAATCGCCTAAATATATTAAAGAAAGACTGGAAGCATCCGGAATCAGGAGTTTAAATAATTTGATTGATGTAACCAATTATGTAATGCGGGAAATTGGCCATCCCACACACGTTTTTGATTTTGACAGATTAGATACCAACACCCTGACTATTCGTAAATCCAAAGAAGGAGAAAAGATAATAACCCTAGATGGAAAAACACATATTCTTAAAGAAGGCGCAATTGTTGCCGACAACGGAAAGAATGAAATAATAGACCTGTTGGGAATTATGGGAACCGCAAATAGTGTTGTAACCGAAAAAACAAAAAAGATTTTATTTTTTATAGACAACAACGAGCCATTTCTTATTAGAAAAACTTCCATGAATCTTGGAATAAGAAGTGAGGCTGCAATATTAAATGAAAAGGGGGTTGATCCGGAACTTGCCATAGAAACCCTTTTTAGAGGAATTGAATTATATAAAGAAATCGCAAACGGAAATAATGTGTCAAAGATTCTTGATGTTTATTCTAAAAAACCAACGAAACAAACTGTAAAAATAACTAAAGAAAAAATAGATAGCATAATCGGAATAGATATTCCTTTAAAAAAATCATCGGATATACTTGAAAAGCTTGGGTTTGATATTTTAACAAATGAAAACTCGTTAAGCGTAACCGTACCAAGTTTTAGAAATAACGATGTTTCGCTTGAAGAAGACGTAATTGAGGAAATCATTAGAGTTTTTGGTTACGGAAATATCCAAAGCCTCTTACCTCCGCTAAGCGAAATTGAATCTTATAAACCAGACAGCGATGAATTTTTTTGGGAAAACCGAGCCAAAAAAGCTTTAAAATACTGGGGATTTACGGAAGTTTATACGTATTCTTTCGTAAGCGAAGACATGCTTGAGGGTCCAACAAGCGACGCAGTAACTCTTGAAAACCCGTTAACCGTTGACTTTGCTTATATGCGAAAAACCTTAATTCCAAGTCTGCTTGCCGTAATTAAAGAAAATAAAAACCGGGAAGAAATAAAAATATTTGAAATCGCAAATGTTTACGGGAAAAGAGAAGGAAACTTGCCAGACGAAATCCTAACCATTGCCGGAATAATTAAAAAACAAAAAATATCTTTTTTTGACGCCAAAGGAGTTGTCGAACAACTTTTAGAAGATTTTGGTATAAAAAAAATAAACTTTAAAATTTCGCATAAAGGCGGACTTGGAGCTTCAATTTATGTTGAAAAAGATTACCTTGGTGAAATAGAAATGCTGGAAAACGACCTTGTTGATTTCGAACTAAATTTTGAAGAATTAATCAAGCAGGGAAGTCTTAAAAAAACTTATAAATCTTTTAATAAATACCCACCTGTTTTTGAAGATTTGGCCGTTGCGGTTGATATAGATGTTCCTACTTTTGATTTAATCTCCGGAATTAAAAAACAAAGTGATTTAATAATTGATGTTTATCTTTTAGATCAATACGAAAAGAATAGAACTTTTCATATTACCTATCAATCGCCGGAAAAAAGTTTATCCTCAAAAGAAATTTCAGAAATTAGAGAAAAGATCCTTTCTTCACTTTTAAAAAACTTCGGAGCAAGGCCAAAAAACTAAGGCGTTTGAGTAGGGGTAATCGTAGTCGTCGCTGTAGGCGTAAGAGTAGTGCTTGGCTGCGGGGAGGGCGTTGGGGTATCGTTATTTGAATTATTGTTTGAATTATTGTCCGAATTAATTTGCCTAGTCGAAGTATCCGTCGGCGGATGATACAAAGGGTCATTATTATGGTTTTGATTAACCCAAGCATCTATTCCCTCCTGCCATCTGTTTTTTCCATCCGTTGATATCGGATCACTTTCCTTAAAAATAATAAATTTTCTTACGTCAAATTCATTATGGTCAATTTCCGATTGGCTTGCCAGCTTATTATTATCTGCTTTCGAAACCCGCACTTGCGCATAAATAGGTGAAGGTGCTTGTGGCTCTGTTCCTTTAATAAAATATTCGGATCTGGTTGGCTGTCCGTCAACCGGCAATCCTCCGCCGTAAGCATCTATTTGCAAAGCATCTACATCATCCGGTTTTTGCAAAGACTCATCTGTCTTTCCTTTTAAAACAAAACTTATTATTCTGTTCCAAATCGGCGCTGCGCCGGTTATTCCTGACGCAACTCTACTCATTGGAGAATTGTCATTATTTCCAACCCAAACACCGACAACATAAGACGGAGTATATCCAACCGTCCAATTGTCTCTGATGTCATTTGTGGTTCCGGTTTTAACCGAAACACTGGGATGTCCGGCAACAACTAACTGAGAATAAGCGCCAAATTCCATAGTTCTTGCGCTATTATCCAAAAGAATATGGGAAATAATAAAAGAAATGTCTTGCGGAAGCACTCTTTGAGGAGAAGGTGGAGTATATTTGTACAAAACGTTTCCTTTTGCATCATCAACTTCAAGTATTGAGACAAGCGGCTGCTTTAAGCCTCCGTTTGCAAAAACTCCGTAGGCTTCCATTTCATCCATTAAGCTTACGTCCCGTCCACCCAGAACAAGAGAATAACCTACGTCTTTTAAATTCGCATCGGTCGGCTCCCAGGTGCTGATTCCCATTTCATAAGCTTTTTCCATAACATTTTTAATTCCGACCATTGCTAACATTTTTACGGCTGGTACGTTTATCGAGTTTGCAAGAGCAAATCTCATTTGTATTGGCCCTCTATATTTTCCGTCATAATTTACAGGAATGTAGTCTTTTTCGCTATCGCTTGCTTTAAAATTTGTTTGAGTATCCATTAATAAAGTTGCGGCAGTGTAACCACGAGATAATCCAACTGCATAAGTAATTGGCTTAAGAGAAGACCCCGGTTGTCTTGATGCAAGCGCGGCATTAAAGTTTCCGTCATTCTTTGTATCAAAATAGTCTTCACTTCCAACCATTGCTAAAACTTCTCCTGTTTTAGGATTCGTAACCATCGCTGCTCCATTTCCAACCTTTAAACTTTTATCATTTGCGATTTCATCTTTTACAATACTTTCCGCTTGTTGTTGAATCTTATAATCAAGAGTTGTTTTGACCTGCAGGCCGCCATTTTCAACCAATGACTCTCCAAATTGTTTTACCAAAATATCTTTTACATAAAAATCAAAATGCGGTGCCTTTATGGTTAAATTTAAAGCTTGAAATTTTACGTTTGGCAGCTGCTTATCGGCATCTTGTTCCTGTTTTGTGGTAATATAACCGTCTTCCCGCATTCTTCTTAAAACATCTGTCGTTCTACCAATATAAGCTTTCGGGTTACTGCCGTAAGGAGAATAATAAGAAGGACTCTGGGGCATTCCTGCCAATATTGCGCACTGAACAAGATTAAGATCTGACACCTTTTTGCCAAAATAATTTTCTGCAGCGGTTTCAACTCCAACATTTGATCCACCATACGGAGATGCATTTAAATAAAGTTCCAGGATTTGATTTTTAGAATATTTTTTATCTACTTCAACCGCCAAAATAATTCTTTTATTTTTCTCGGTATTGTCCTTTCCGAAGTAAGCAGCGTTTCTTTTATAAGCTGCTGAGTAATTGTTGATCCTCCCGAAAGACCTCTAAAAAGAAATAAGTTTAGAATTGATCTAATGTAACCCGTAATTGAATATCCTTGGTTTTTGTAAAAATCCTTATCTTCAATGGAAATTGTCCCTTCCTGGAGATATTTTGGAATTTTAGAAAGGGAAACGTAAGTTCTGTTTTGTCCGGAATAAATATCATAAAGAACTATTCCGTTTTTATCCAAAATCCTGGTAGACTGAGACAGATCTGCAGAAACTAATTTACCCGGAGTAGGAAGGTCTCTGCCGTACCATAGGAACAAAATTATAACTAAAAAAATGAATCCGATTAAGCCGAAAAAAACATATCTGGTGATTTTATTGGCCAAAAAAATTTTTGAGGAGGCCGAACGTCTTCTTCTGCTTCTTCCCACATAGTCCGCCATAACGTAAAGTATAGCAAAAATTTACCCACAAGATCAAATATGCTATACTCAAAAAATAATGGACAAAATTGACGGAATATTAACCCGGGGAGTAGACAAAGTCTATCCTTCAAAAGAAGAATTAGAAAAAGTATTAAGAAGCGGTAAAAAGTTAAGGGTTTATCAAGGATTTGATCCTACATCTCCTTGTTTACATATCGGCCATTTATCTGGTCTAATTAAACTAAAGCAATGGCAGGATTTGGGACATGAAGTTATTTTCCTCATTGGCGACTATACTGGAATGGTAGGAGACCCTACTGGGAAAGATAAGACCAGAATTCCTCTTTCTCATGAGAAAGTAATGGAAAATGCAAAAAGTTATAAAGAGCAAGCAGCTAAAATTCTTGATTTCGAAGGTGAAAATCCCGCAAAACTAAAATACAATGGGGAATGGCTTGGAAAGTTATCAGCCATCGAACTGGCTAATCTCGCGTCAAACTTAACTCTTCAGCAAGTAATTGAAAGAGATATGTTCCAAAAAAGAATTAAAAACCAAATGGACATATCGATAAGTGAATTTATGTATCCATTTATGCAAGGGTATGACTCGGTTGCTATGGACGTGGATGTTGAGATAGGCGGAACTGATCAAATGTTTAATATGATGATAGGAAGAGACTTGATGAAAAAGATAAAAAAGAAAAATAAATTCGTAATGACAATCCCGCTTTTACAAGGGCTAAATGGTGTAAAAATAGGGAAAACAGAAGGAAATGCCATTGCGCTTTCAGAAAATCCTAATGATATGTTTTCCAAAGTAATGTCATTGCCCGATGAAACCATTATGCAGGGACTTGAGCTTTTAACAATGATGCCCGTAGAGAAAATTAGCGAACTGGGAGAAAAATTAAAGAATTGCGCAAACCCGATGACAATCAAAAAAATATTGGCTTTTGAAATAGTCAAAGAATTACATACAGAAGAAGACGCAGAGTCAGCCGCCAAAAATTTTGAAAGAACAGTCCAAGGAAAAGAACCAAGCATTAAGCTTTACGTCCCAAAAGATTTTAACAATACTGTCCTTGATATCGTTTCTGATTTACTTTTTATTAGTCGTTCAAAAGCAAAAAGAAAAATTACGGATGGGGGAGTAAGAGTAAATGATAAAAAAATCACGATGGAACAAGCAAACGGAAAAATATCTGTTGGGATGATAATTCAAGTCGGAAAACTTTCAAAAATTAAAATTCAAGAAAAAGAATGATAAAATAAATAATATGGATGTTTTTAGAAAACACAAATGGATTTGGTCGGTAATAGTTGTAGTTGCTTCTTTAGCGCTTATTATAACGTCGTTTCTGCCCTTGCTTACACTTCGATAGTTTATGGATTTAGAAACTCCACTTGCAAAAGCCGATAGGGTTTATAAAATGTATGCCAATAGGCTTAGTAAATTAGGGATTTTTAAGCTTGAAGATTTTTTATACCACATTCCATTTCGCTATGATGACTATTCCTTAGTATCAAAAATTAACAAAGTTCAACCGGGAGAAACCATTACGGTAAAAGGGGAAGTGTTGGAAATAAAGAATCAATACGCAAGGTCTCATAAAACCTTTCAGAGAGCAAGAATAGAGGATGATACAGGAATAATTGACATAATCTGGTTTAATCAGCCGTTTTTGCTAAACGTTATCAAAAAAGGGGATCTTGTTTCTTTATCGGGAAAGATAAAGAAAAACCTAAACAAACTGACTTTGGAATCACCGGATTACGAAGTTATTTACGGAGACGGCGAAAATATTCACACGGGAAGATTAGTCCCGGTTTATCCCGAAACCAGAGGAGTATCCTCCAAATGGTTAAGAAGGCAGGTTTATAAAATACTAAAAAATAATGACGATAAGATTGATGAATTTCTTCCAAACTTTTTAATTAAAAACGAAAACCTTATTTCCTTAAAAGATGCGCTTTGGCAAATTCATTTTCCAAGAAAAATTGATGAAGTTGAAGTTGCAAAAAACAGACTTGCCTTTGATGAATTATTATTGATGCAAATCGAAGGTCTTATTAATAAAGAAAAATGGAATAAGTTAAAGTCGGGGCAGAAATTAGAAATAAAAAAATATGAGCAAAAGTTAGAAGATTACATACAAGATTTACCGTTTGAATTAACTAACGCCCAAAAAAAAGCCACAAAAGAAATATTATCCGATCTTTCTTTGGAAAAACCGATGAACAGACTTTTGGAAGGGGATGTCGGCAGCGGAAAAACGGTTGTCGGGTCAATTGCAATATATCTTGCCTTTTTAAACGGGCTTCAATCGGTTTTAATGGCTCCTACGGAAATTTTAGCTCAGCAGCATTTTAAAACTTTACAAAATTTTCTTTCACCGTATGGAGTTAGGGTAAGTCTTGCCACAGGAAGTGAAAAGATAAAAAAGGGTGAAAAATTCGACGTATTAGTTGGTACCCACGCCGTAATTTCGCCAAAAATAAATTTTAAAAACTTAGGGCTGGTAATAATTGACGAGCAGCAAAGATTTGGAGTTGAGCAAAGAACAATTGTAAGACAAAAAGGAGAAAATCCGCATTTCTTAACAATGACTGCAACTCCAATTCCAAGAACAGTCGCGCTAACAATGTATGGAGACTTGGATCTTTCGTATTTAAATGAAATGCCGATTGGTAGAAAAAAAGTAAAAACCTGGATGATTTCGGAAGAAAAAAGAGAGGGCGCTTATAAATGGATTAACAATCAAATTATAAAAAATAAAGATCAAGCGTTTATTGTTTGTCCGTTTATAGAAGAATCCGAAACTATGACGACTGTTAAAGCCGCCACAAAAGAATTTGATAAATTAAAAAAAGATGTTTTTCCAAAACTTAAAGTCTTACTTCTTCACGGCAAAATGAAATCGAAAGATAAGGAAAGTGTTTTAAAAAAATTTAAAGAGGGAAAATGTGATGTTTTGATTGCGACTCCAGTTGTAGAAGTGGGGATTGATATTCCAAATGCAACGATTATTCTAATTGAAACTGCGGAAAGATTTGGACTAGCAGAGCTTCATCAGTTAAGAGGCAGGGTAGGGCGGGGAGAAAAACAATCATATTGCTTATTGTTTACCGAAAGCAAAAATCAAAAAACTTTAGAAAGACTTAAGGCTTTGGAGCAAGTTTATATCGGGGCAGAACTTGCAGAATATGACTTAAAACTAAGAGGCCCGGGACAAATTTACGGAACTTTACAGCACGGAATTCCGGCTTTAAAGATTGCAAACTTTTCCGATTTTCCGTTGATTAAAAAGACAAAAGTAGAAGCTGAAAAAATCTACAAAAAAATAGGCGACTATCCAAAACTGGTTAAGAAAATAAAAGGCTTTGAAAGCCATAATGTTTCCCCCGATTAATTGCTTGCGGAAAATTCGAAAATAAAGTAAAATACGGATTATGCCACAGGAACCAAAAAGAAGACATTCTAGGGCAAGACAAGGCAAGAGAAGAGATCATATAAAATTAGTCACTCAGAAGACGATTCTGTGCCCTAATTGTGGAAGTTCTGTGCTATCACACATTGCCTGCAAGAAGTGCGGATACTATAAGGGCAAAGAAATCATAAAAAAGAAGGAAAAAAAGAAGAAAGAAGAATAGTACTACAACTAAAAAATGAAAAGCCCTCAGGATCCGCGACACAAAAAAAGGCAAAAGACAATTGAAGATCTTTTTAAGATCGAATTTCACAAACAAAGAATAGGACAAAACGCGAAAGACATTCTGGAAGATAAAAACCGTTTGGACAAATGGATTGAAAAAGCCGCGCCCGAGTTCCCGGTAGAAAAAATTAACAAAATTGATTTGGCAATTTTAAGACTTTCGGTTTACGAACTATTAATTGAAAAAATCCAGCCGCCCAAGGTAATTATTGACGAAGCGGTAGAATTGGCAAAAGAATATGGGGGAGAAACCAGCCCTGCATTTGTAAACGGGGCTTTAGGAAATATTGCAAATGAATTTACCAAAATTTAAAAATAAAAAATTATTAGAACAAGCTTTTATTCATCGTTCTTATCTTAATGAAGCAAAAATAAAAATAAGCTCCAACGAAAGACTGGAATTTTTAGGAGACAGTATAATTTCTTTTGTGGTTTCTGATTTCCTATTTGAAAAATATCCAAAATTCAATGAAGGCGCATTAACAAACCTTAGATCGCTTTTGGTAAATACAAAAAGCTTAGCTCAAATTTCAAAAGATTTGGATTTTGGAAGTTATCTTAAATTGTCAAAAGGAGAAGAAGAATCAAAGGGAAGACAAAATCAAAGCCTTTTAGCGGATAGCTTTGAAGCGTTTGTCGGAGCACTTTTTATAGACCAGGGAATAACTGTAGTTTCTAATTTTTTAAAAGAAGTTCTTTTGCCAAAAGCCGAAGAGATTTCTAAAAGCAGAACGCTCAAAGATCCAAAAAGCCTTCTTCAGGAACGCATACAGGCTCAAAAAAAGAATTCTCCTTTATATAAGGTTATTGCAGAATCAGGACCGGCTCACGCAAGAGAGTTTAAAGTAGGCGCGTATGTAAATAATGTTCTTCTTGGCGTTGGAGAAGGAAAATCCAAACAAGAAGCGGAAGAAAGCGCGGCAAAGCAAGCCCTTGAGAGAAAAGCAAAGTAATGGTAGAATATAAAGATTATGTCCTTAGTTATTAGATTATCAAGAACAGGAAAAAAAGGCGAAAGAAAATTTAGAATCGTTGTTAACGAAAGAAGATCGCGTCGAGACGGAAAAGCCGTGGAAACCTTAGGCTTTTATGAAAAAGGTAAGGAAAAAGATTTAAAAATAGACAAGGAACGTTATAATTATTGGCTGACAAAAGGTGCAAGACCAAGCCAAACAGTATTTAAAATTATTAAATGAAAAAAACTTTGGAATTTATTATCTCCTCGATTGTTGACAAACCCGATGAAGTAAAAATCACAGAAAGCGAAGAAGAGGGAACTGTAAATTTTACAATTGAGGTGGCAAAAGAAGATATGGGAAAAATAATCGGTAAAAACGGCAAGATAATAAAATCAATCAGAAATGTAATGAAAATTCCGGCAATGAAACAAAGTAAAAGAATATTTTTAAATCTGGCAGAAAACCCCGAGGATTAATGAAAATAAGTATTATCACCCTTTTTCCGCAAATGTTTTCCGGACCCTTTGACCACTCAATAATAAAAAGGGCAATAAATAAAAAGCTTGTTGAAATTAAGTTTGTAAACATCAGAAATTTTGGAATCGGCAAACACCAAACAGTTGATGATCGACCTTTTGGTGGGGGAGCAGGGATGATCTTAAAAGTAGACGTACTGGATAGAGCAATTCAAAAAGCAAGGGATCCAAAAATTAAGAAAAATAAAGAGAAAGTTTTTCTTTTAAGTCCCAAAGGAAAACAATTCAATTGGAAACTGGCGAAAAAATTGGCGGATTTAGACCATTTAATTCTTTTATGCGGCCACTATGAAGGGGTAGATGAAAGAATCATAAATTTTATTGATGGAGAAATTTCTGTAGGAGATTTTATAGTAACCGGCGGAGAAATCCCCGCGATGCTAATAACTGATGCCGTAATAAGATTAGGAAAAGGCGTTATAAGAGATGGCGCCGCTACTTCCGAATCGTTTTTTTCTCAGCTTGAATATCCTCAATATACACAGCCACGAATATACAAAAAAAAATCGGTTCCAAAAATTTTATTATCAGGAAACCACGTGCAAATTGATAAATGGAAAAAGGAAAAATCGTTGACCATAACAAATAAGCTTCGTCCTGACCTTATTGAAAAGGACCGGAGTTAAAGGATCCGCTCGTAGTCGACTGAGGTAAAATTAAATTCGCTGTTCCCCCTAAATTATTCCAAGCTGAGATTTGCGTTATCGTGTTTTGATCAGCTGCGCTAACCGCTTTTATTGGACTGTCATTTCTTAAGTTTACCGGAGGAATAGCTTGATAATAAAAATGAATAGTTAGGGAAAAACTTTCACCTGAAGCCTGCAAGGATGTCACTTCTGCAACCGGAGCTGTTTTATAAATCTCATCTAAAAATCTCACTAAACCCGGAACATCTCCTGAAAGATTTAGGTTTAATTCAAGAAAAGGATAACCTTTTACAGTTGTTGTTGCCAAAAGATCTCCAACCTGAAACTCAAAATCTCCAAGAGAAACCGAAGCCTTTCCGGCCGCTACCGAAACCGCATTGAGTACACTGGCAAAATCTTTTTGCTTAGGTAAAATGCTTGTTGTAATCTTATACTGATTACTTAAAGAACCTTCATCAACACTTGAGAGATAATTTAAATTGTTTTTTAAAACCGTTAATTTTTGATTTTCCACATCCATTTGTTTTTGAAGATCGCTAAAATTTAAAAGCTGAGGAATAATAAGATAAAAGAATAAAATTAAACAGACGACAATAATTCCGCTAGGCAGAAGGTAATCTTTATATTGTTGGTAAATTATTTTAAGAGAATCTGTATTTAAGGCTTTCTTCATAAAAGTTCAGCGCTAATACTAAGTGAAAATTTGCCTGTTTTCTGTACCGTAGTTAAGGAATCTATACTTAAGTTTTTTATTAATTCTTTTTTAGTAGTCAAATTTATAAGACCGTTTAAAAAGCTGTCTAAAGGCAGCAACGAATCGGAAACTACAATTAAAGATATCGTTTTTTGGTCAAGCTGAATACCACTTACAGCTGCCTGATCAGGAACAAGACCTGTTAATTTATTTATTATTGGCGAGTAATCTTTTCTTGATCTTAGCAAAGAAGAAATATTTGCGATTCTATCGTTTACCACAAATAATTTCCCTGATTTATCTTTAAGCGATACCATACCTGTTAACACTGACTCCTGTTGTTTTTTGACAGAATCAACTGAAAAAGTAGTATTTACGATAAATATAATTATTGCAAAAAAAACAATTATTCCGGCAAAACAAATCGCGATAATCCTTAGAAGTCTGGTTCTTTTTTTTTCAATACTGGACTTACTTTCTTTGATTGAAACTAAGTTAATGTCGTTATTCATAGTCTCTCATTGCCAAGCCCACCGCAATAGTGTAATCCGGCCCGTTGTCCAGAATTTCCTTTGGAATAGATTGCGAGGCAAGTATTTTCCAAGGATTAGCGATTGCAGTTTCAATTCCTGAATTATTGGCAAAGAAAACTTCAATTCCGGGAAGCTTTGCGGTTCCACCTGATAATAAAATTTGCCTTATGGGAGCATCGTCTTTGTATTTTTGGGTATAAAAAGCTAAGGATTTTTTTACTTCGCTAAGTATGGAGTTAAGAATAGGCTCTGTTGCTTTGCCAATTTTTCCGCCGAATGTTTTTTCGGAAAAACCATAAACTTTTTTATATTCTTCCGCTTGAGCTGAAGTAAGATTTAAATCGGCGGCAATTGCTCTATTAATTGCGGTTCCGCCAATTGACATAGAGTAAGTAAAAACCATAATTCCGTTTCTGACAATTGCAAAAGAAGTGCTGATTGCGCCTATACTAATTATAAAAGTTGGAGGAAAAGTCTCATTTGGAACAAGCGCTCTAACTGTTGACAAAATTTCTGTTTCCATTGCGTTTATTGTTAATCCGGCTAAAGAAGTCACTTTTTGGTATTTATTTACCAGCGCCGTAGGCGCGCCGACCATTAGAACTTGCATTTTTTCATTTGGCTCTGTTGCTTTTTCGGGCCTTTTTAAGACATTCCAGGCAAGAGTAACGTTTGCAAGAGGAACCGGAATATATTGCTCTGCTTCCCAGTAAATAGCCGACCTTAACTCTTTATCCGATAAAACCGGCATATCTAACACCTTTGTATAAACCTGATTTTCTGCTAAGGCTACATTAACTAATTTTGTAGTTATACCTGCTGCCGCAACAGATTTACTTATTGTTTGAGCCATTTCTTCTTCATCTAGGGGAGACTCAGAGAGCATTCCTTTTGGCGGAGCTGGCGAAATTAGGGAAGATTTAAAAATAAAATTCCCTTTTCCTCCTGAAAGCCAAACCAGTTTTATAGTTGTTGCCCCGATATCAAGGCCGAAAGCTTGGTTTTTATTCATTTTTATGGTGAAAAAAGATTATATGGAAAAAATTCCGAAGAAATTTCGGGATGCCCTTGAAAAACCGTAACCGCCCTTTGACTTGTCCCGGATGAACCGATAGAAGTAATAACTTTTCCTTGTGAGGGTAAAGCCTGGTCGCCTGAGACTGCGATTACGCCATTTGCGTATATCGGAATTATTCTGGCTAAAAGACCTAAAGTTATCGGAGTAATTTTTTCGCCATAGCTAAAGCCACTTGATCCTCCTGTACCTTTTGAAACACTGGTAAAATGATTTGCATCACTCCTCCCTAGACAGGGGTCAAACGCATATTTAGTTAAAACTGGCGCTGCTTTTGGACCCGAAATTACAGCGATTTCTAAAGCCGGATTTTCGCAGGGGGTTGAAGATTGCCCCCAGTAAATATTTAGAGTGTGAATCTGCTGGGAAGGATCGGCCGGTAAAGAATAATCAGGATAATTGGATAACCAAACATCAATTCCCTGATCTCTGGTTATCAAATTTCCTCCGTTAAGCAGTAAACTTTGACCTCCCGTTGCCGAACTATAAGCAATGGTTGTCTTATAAGAGGATGAGTTAATGGATATAGTATTACTAATCGTGTTGGCGGTGGTTGATTTTATTGCCTGTTCTATTCCGGCTTCTGCGGCCGATAAGGCTTTTTGTGATTCGGCCTGCTCGGTTGATGTTTTGTAATTTGTAATGCTTTTAGAAGCGATCGAAAGACCCACGGTCAAACTGACAACCATTACTAAAACCACCACGAGTAATGCCTGACCGTTTTGTTTTCTGGTGTTTTCTCTTAAGAAATCCCACATAAAGCCTTAAATATAGATTAGCAATACAACAGGCTTTCTGTCAAATATAATTTAGTCGCCAAGATTGCGCATTACAACGGTTGTATTAAAATTAAGGGGGAATTTCTGTTCGGAAAATAAAGAATTAATTCCCTTGGTAAGGGTAAAATTAATGCCGATTGTCGGAGGCTGAGAAACATAATCCTGACTACAGGTAAAGTAACAGTTGGAAACAGTCATTGTACTGTCAACCAACGGGCTGGGAGGCTGACTAAAGGTTGCATCGTTCGTAGCAATCGTTCCCCCAATAGCCGTGTCTAAAGGGCAAGAAAAAACTATTTCCAGCTCTTCAAAGGTTCTGATTTTTATAAATTTATATTGTTCGGTTGATGCCGGAGAACAGCTTGTTGTGTAGATTAAATTACCAACAATATCCGCCACACCCGTACTTACTCCTTCAAAGCTTTTTGCAAACTCAATTTTTCTTGAAATTTGTGTTATTGCCGTATTTCCGTTATCCCTAACATCATTTATCACTATTGTTTTGTTACTTCCGCGCAGAGAAGAAACAAGAATTGTAGCAATAATCATTCCGACTACCACAACAACTACTACTACCGTTAAAAGCTCGACTAAAGTATAACCGTCATTAAGTTTTAAAAATCCGATAATTTTTTTCATATCGTCGGCTCTGCATTAATATTTGAAAAACAGGAAGTCAGCGCTACCTTATGGCAATAAAGATTATTATGATCAGTGCATTTACTATCGGACCAAGAAACCGTAACAATCACCTGCGAACCGGTAACAGGCGCCGATGGATCACCTTGGCAATCCGGTGAGCTGTGGTTAATTGTAATTTGGCGGGAAAAGATATCATTTTCCCATTTACAATCATTTGGTGAGTCAGTGTTTGCAGATGGAAGATCCAAACTCCCTTGATCAAGACAATAATTAATCGCGTTATGACCGATAAAATCAGACCAGTCAGTCTCCGAAAGCTCTCTCATTGCTTCCATTCCTTGTTGAGCATACTGTGTTGCTTGGTTTTGATTTTTAGCAAGTTCGGCGTTATTTAAAGAAGTAACCACAATAGTTGTTATTGCCCCAACTATTGCAACCGCCGCTCCTAACGCAACCAAAGCCTCAATTAAAACCTGTCCTATTTCACCTTTTCTCATTGATTTTGCGCTGTAGTTATAACTCCGGACTCATCAATCTTAATAACTGTTTGTTTATTGTTATATCCCTTAACAGTGATTGTTCCCGAGTGATCTGCTCCATGAGTTAATACGGGAAAAAAGAAGGAAGGATAATCTGATTGAATGGTTATGCTATCGGATAAAGTGTATTCGTACTCCTTAATTAGATCATCAAAGGTTCCACAAACAGCAGTTAAAGAAATAGTAGATCCACTGATATCAACTCTGTATCCGCTTAACGGAGTCTGTACGTCAGAGGATGCGTCAATTCTGCAATTTGAATTATCAACGGGTCTTGTTTGGGATAAAGCCCTTGATTTTGCAACGTTTAAGATTGTCGTTACTTGATTTACGGCACTTTGAAGACTTGAATTTCGACTGCTTTCCACAAACGAAGCAATTCCGACAGCCGAAAGAACTGCAAGCACCGAAAATACAACAACCAATTCAATAAGCGTAAACCCTTTTTTATTGTTTAGTTTAATTAATGTAGACATTTTAGGGATTTTGAAGAGTATAAAAATATCCTCCTTGGCTGCATTTAATAGGTTCGCCTGATCCATCTTTATCAAGCTGAGAATCATTCTCATTCTCAAGGCAAGCGACAATCAAGTAACCTGCCCCGTTATTAGTGGGAGTATATTTGTAAGAGGAAAGAGTTGACGGATCGCAGGGAATAGTTGCCATATAAGTAACTGTTTTATCACTGCTAGTAAGAGAATCACCAGCTCCACAGGTATTTAAAGCTGAATCGTTGCCGTCGGCGGGATACGAACCGTTGCTTGCGTCTGCTCTATAGAGTTCAAGTGCGGACTGAATTTGTCTTAGATCCGCTTTTCTTTGGGCGTCCCGCGCCCTTTGCCTTACTCCAACAAAATTAACCATTAAAAAGGTTGCTAAAATACCAATTATCGCTACTACTATTAAAAGCTCAATAAGCGTAAACCCTTTTTTATTTGATATTTTTCTCATAGATTAACATTCGGACTCGAAACTCCATAGTTACAAACTCCGCCGCAAGTTACGCCATTTGGTACATTGGTACAGGCACTTCCTCCTCTGCAGACTTGCGGATCATTTGCCCCTCTTTGTAGATTAGCATAAAGAAAATAGGCTTGTCCATTTTGAGAGTAATAAACGTACTTTGAAGAACCCGGAGGAACGGGTAAAAAATTCATATAAGGAGTAAACGAAGCTCCCCAGTTTATTGCAGGATTATTCGCTACAAACACGTTTTCTATTTTATAATCAGCTGACGATGGAGGATAGGTTCCATTGTCATCATAGTAGCTCTCAAGCGCCCTTTGAACCTGAGCAAGGTCTGATTTTACTTTAGCATCGTTTGCCTTTTGAAATTGCGCTAAGGGATCCATTGCGGCAATCGTGATCACCGAAAGCACAGAAAGAATCCCGATCACAAGCACCATCTCAAGCAGAGTAAACCCATCTGTCTTTTTAAATAGTTTTTTCATTTAACCAAAGTTTAGAATCTTTAATAAAATCTCCAGTATCTTATTACCTATAAAAAAACTTAATAACGTACAAAAAGCTAAAAAAGGCCCAAAAGGAATCGTGTCCTTTTTAAACTTTTTTATGCCTGCTAAAATGAGTATGATTGATAAGAATGCGCCTGTCAAGAAAGCTAAGTAGATAGAAATTAAGGCTATAGGAAAACCAAGTAAAAGTCCTATTAAGAAAGCAAATTTTACATCTCCCATACCCATACCTTTTCCTTTTGTAATAACCGTAAGCAATAAAAAAAAGGCGGCAGTTCCGATTCCGGTTAGAAAATTATGTAAGAAATTTCCAGTATAAAGCAAATAAATAAAAGTTGCGGCGGTTGAAAAGATAATTATTCCGTCAGGAATTATTCCAAATTTTAAATCAATCATAAATACCAGCAGCAAAGAGCTTGAAACAATGACTGAAAAAAGGAAGACAAAAATAAAACTTAGACCACCAAGAGGGAATAGATTTAAAGAATAAATAAATGAAAGCAAAAATAATATTCCCGTAACAATTTCTACAATCGGATATTGAAAACTTAGTTTTTTTCCGCAATATCTGCACATCCCGTTTAGAAGTAAAAACGAAAGCAGGGGAATAAGGTCAAACCATTTGAGTTCTTTTTTGCAAAAGTCACAGTGAGATCTGCCGCTTATAAAGGATTCTTTTTTACCTGTCCGGTCGATAATAACATTTAAGAATGAACCAAAAAATAATCCTAAGATAAAAACTAGAATAAAATACATCTAAAATTTAGTATAGCAAAATATTGGAATCTTGAGGCTTACTGTGTGCACCAGTAGCAGGTTACTAATCCACCGTAGCCGACGCAGTTAGTTGCCGGGAGAGCAACTGGTACACCAAGTGCTGTATATTTCGTGTTCGGGTCTTTCTGCTGTGATTTAGATAAAGGAGCAAAACACCCGATTACAGCATTGTTTGCTCCAGCCGTTATAGTTATATTTTTCAAGATATTTACCGCCGATGAAAAACTTCCTTTAAGTTCACCGTCAGAAATTAAGGCATCGGTGCAGCTTGCCATAGGTACTCCAGTTAAAAGAGCTCCACTAGGAGCCGTGCCAGAATTTTGGCATACCGCCGGCGCATTTACATCTCCCCAAGGCATAGCCTGATGGGTAGTATAGTACCTGATATTAGCATCAATATATTCGACAACCGTATTTTTAGTATTTGCATCTGTCGCCTTGTTTAATTGCTCGAAGGGATCAATTGTTGCAACTAAAGCTGCTGCTAAAATTCCTAAAATTCCGATGACGACCAAAAGCTCAATTAGGGTAAATCCTTTAATGCTTTTTACTCTGGGCAGAAATCTTTTCATTTATATATCTAGTGTAATCATATCAAAAAGGGCTTGTCAAGAGCCATTTTAAAGCTAAATTTATTGAATACTTGAAATTAAGCTATAAATTGGCGTAATAACCGAAAGTATTAAAAAAGCAACTCCTACTCCTAAAACAATCATTATAAACGGTTCCATTGCGGTAGTTAATGTTTTTACCGTTTGGTTTACTTCTCTTTCGTAAAATTCAGATGCTCTGGTTAAGCTTTCATCCACTTTTCCCGTTTGCTCTCCAACTTTTACCAACTGAATTAGCATCTGGGGGAAAAGAGGGGAGGCAGTCATAGCTTCTCCTACAGGCACACCTTTTTCTACCTGCCTAGCCAAATCTTTTATTGCGTTTTTATAAAAAATATTTCCGGTTGTATCGGATGTCTGTAAAAGCGCCTCTACAATTAAT
>Ga0182027_10003199_pt1 | contig 26167 bp, 20 predicted proteins | sample 712E1DmetaG_FD_121300 | JGI IMG/M metagenome (GOLD analysis project Ga0182027, IMG submission 121300) | Permafrost microbial communities from Stordalen Mire, Sweden - 712E1D metaG (Illumina Assembly) | ecosystem: Environmental > Terrestrial > Soil > Wetlands > Permafrost | place: Sweden...
CACTGCAGCTTCCAGCCCTGAGTATATGAAAACTGCATGGCCGCATTTGGTTAAAGTAGGCATCAACACAGTTTTGGCACCAATCGCATGGTCATGGATAGAACCGGAAGAAGGCAAGTTCGATTTCACCCTTGCGGACAACATTATTCGTGACGCCAGGGCCAACAATATCCATATAGCATGGCTTTGGTTTGCAAGCTGGAAAAATGGGCTTACAAGCTTTGCTCCGGCTTGGGTAATGGCCAACCAGGAGCGTTTTCCCCGTGCTCAATTGGCTGGTGGTCATACTGTGGAGGTATTGTCTACCCTGAGCGATGCTAACCGGGATGCTGATGCAAAAGCTTTTGCAGCTTTCATGCATCATATAAAGTCTATGGATGCAACAGCCCGCACGACAATTATGGTCCAACTGGAGAATGAAGTGGGGCTTATTGGCGACTCCCGCGACCGCTCAGCATTGGCCAACGAGGTTTTCGCCAATCCGGTACCCAAAGCATTGACAGACTATCTGATATTGCATAAGGATTCGTTGCTGCCAGAAACCCGCACTATTTGGGAAGAGGCTGGATCCAGGACATCCGGTAGTTGGGAACAGATATTTGGCGCTGGTCCTGGTAGGGCCGATGAAATTTTTATGGCTTGGAATTATTCACGTTATATAGGGAAAGTTGCGGAAGCCGGTAAGGCTGAGTATCCCGTTCCAATGTTCGTGAACGCCTGGATCGTACAACCGGAAGACAAGGGGCCGGGCGATTATCCGAGCGGCGGGCCACAGGCTCATATGCATGATATTTGGCGGGCTGGCGGGCCACAGATTGACATGCTATCACCAGACATCTACCTGCCGGAATTTAATAAAATTATTGAAATGTATAGCCGCAACAACAATCCTATTTTCGTTCCGGAATCGGCGGGAACTTTGCTGGGCGCTGCCAACGCTTTCTATGCTATTGGTCAACAAAAAGCTATCGGCTACTCACTTATGGGAGTCGATCAAGCCATGCGATTAGTGGGTTTCAAGCCAGGAAACACAGAACCTGCCGATGTTGAAAGTCAGCCATTGCCCAAGGCATTCAAAGTGCTTGCCCTGCTCAGCCCCTTGATCCTGGAAAACCAGGCCAAAGGCATGATTGGTGCAGCATGGCTAAACAAAAGCCTCCAAATGAAGGATATAAATCTGGGCGGTTACAAGGTGAATGTGAGTATCAAGCGGAATAGGCGGAACCCCGATATATTACCCGAGATAGGTTATGCTATGGTTATCGCTTCAGGTCCGGACGAATTCTATATGGCTGGCTGCGATGTTCAGGTTACATTCCTTCCTACAACACCTGGGGCGCCGATCGCAGGACTTGCCAATGTTGAAGCCGGACGTTTTGAAAATGGCCGGTGGATCGTTACCCGCAGACTAGGAGGAGACGATTGCGTGTTAGAATACAATCAGGCAAAAGCCGCAGCAGCAAATCAGTCTGGCAGTGGACTAAGCTTTGACAGCAGTGGCCCTAAAATTCAGCATGTTAAACTTTACAGGTATCGCTAAAAAATATGGACTTGAAATATTGTAAGTTATAATTTTACCATTTAAATTTTTACAACCTCCCATCCCTCCTTCAAAAGGAGGGCTAACTTGGGCATAGCAAGGCGCAAGTTTTTGTCCCGCAATTGCGGGATTGGGGTTGACATTTTAATAAATAAACCCTAACAATCGATGAAAAAATTAAAAGGTGTAATTTGCAAATTACAAAACGATTACATTTGATCAAAAATGATTATTTCAAACTGATTTGAAACATAAAAAAGAATTACCTATGAAACCAAATTCACTTATCCTTAGTTTCATCTTACTAAACATTTTTTCTATTCAGGATTGGTCTGCTACGCCGCAAGCCCGCCAGCATTTGCTTATGGATTACCATTGGAAATTTATACAGTCGGATGCAAAAGATGCGGAAAAACTGGACTTTGACGATAGCCAATGGCGGATGCTCAATCTTCCTCACGATTGGAGCATAGAAGGTGAATTTAAAGAAGATGCAGCAACAAAAGGCTTCGGAGGTTATCTTCCAACGGGAATAGGATGGTATCGTAAACATTTTAGCCTCTCAACCTTTGGTAAGGATCAACAATTTTGGATTGAATTTGACGGTGTTTACATGAACAGCGATGTTTGGATAAACGGACAGCATCTGGGCAAACATCCATACGGATATACAAGTTTTTTCTACGACCTGACCCCCTTTATTAAAAAAGGTGAAAACATAATAGCTGTGAGGGTTGATAATTCTGTTCAGCCCAATAGCCGCTGGTATTCAGGTTCAGGCATATACCGCCATGTTTGGTTGAATATAACCAGCCCTGTACATATAGCCCAATGGGGGACATATATAACCACGCCCTCGGTAGATTCAGCATCTGCAACGATTAAAGTTCGTATTTCAATTGAAAATAGTCTTGCTGTTACGAAAAATATGGTTTTGCGGTCGGTAGTTAAAAATGAGTCCGGCAAAGAAATAACAACTGTTGAAACCCCTTTTTCTCTTTCTTCATCTGCCAAAACAGATATTGAACAAACTATCAAGGTTGCATCCCCTGCGCTGTGGTCGCTTGAAATGCCGTCTTTATACACACTTCATTCTTCAATATTAGAAGGGACAAAAGAAAGAGACAACCTTACTTCAACTTTTGGAATACGAACAATTGAATACGATAAGGATAAAGGATTTCTGCTGAACGGAAAGCATATAAAGATGAATGGGGTATGTTTACACCACGATGGAGGTTGCCTGGGCGCTGCCGTTCCGGAACAAGCATGGAAAAGACGGTTGCAATTACTAAAAGAAATGGGTTGCAATGCCATCCGTACAGCCCATAATCCGCCAGCCCCTGAATTTCTTGACCTATGCGATAAATTGGGGTTCCTGGTAATGGACGAAGCTTATGATGAATGGGAAATTGGAAAAGGGGAAGTAGAATACGGGTATCATAAATATTTTGCAGAATGTTCACAATCAGATTTGCTTTCCATGATCCGCCGGGACAGGAATCATCCATCGGTTGTATTATGGAGCGCCGGCAACGAAGTTTTAGACCAGGGTAAAGACAGGGGCACCGAAGTGTTGCGACAATTAATGGAAACACTTCATAAGGAGGATCCAACCAGGCCGGTAACAATAGCGAATGACAGGATTGCCGATGTTGACTATCCGGCAAAACTTTCTTTTCTCGAATTGCAGGATGTTGTAGGCTACAACTATGTTGACCGCTGGCTTAAACGCAGGGAATTGTATTATAGCATTGATAGGCACGATCATCCAAATTGGAAAATGATTGGCACAGAAAATGTTGGTATTTCGGGACCTCGTGGAAAATATACTGTTCCCGATCTATCAAAGGTAAAGCCAGGCTGTTCAATTTTCTCTCATGATTATAGATCAATGATCCAGGCTGAGCAATTATGGCGGTTTACGTCAACGTATGATTATGTGATAGGCGATTTTATGTGGACAGGCATGGATTATCTTGGAGAAGCCCGTTGGCCGAGTAAAAATTCTAATTCAGGTGTTCTTGACCTTTGCGGTTTTCCTAAAGACGGGTATTATTTTTATCAAAGCCAGTGGACCAATAAGCTTGTACTCCATCTTTTCCCTCATTGGAATTGGGCAGGCCACGAAGGTCAGGTTGTTCCTGTAATTGCCTATACCAATTGCGACAGTGTTGAACTTTTTGTGAATGGGAAATCTTTTGGTTTAAAATCTGTAGTTTTCCCACAGCAAGGTAATTCGGGAGGCTGGAATAAATTTGACCATCCGTTTGTTCCGACAACCACATCCGATTTGCATCTTTCGTGGGATGTGCCTTATGAACCAGGCATATTGAAAGTAGTTGGCAGAAAAAATGGTAAAATCGTGAGCGAAGAAGTACGTACAACTTCTAAACCATCGGCTATTCGGTTATCAGTGGACAGAAAGGAAATAGATGCAGATGCCCACGATATTGTAAATGTAAAAGTAGAAATTGTTGATGAAAATGGATTAGTTGTTCCCGATGCCAATAACCTTATTGAATTTAAAGTTGAAGGAGAGGGAACATTGATTGGCACTGATAATGGCAACTCCCGGGACAAAACCCAGATGAAAAGTAAACAGCGTAATGCCTTTAACGGTCTAGCACTTGCTGTAATCCAATCGACGGAAAAAAGCGGCAATATTCGTTTAACTGTTGTATCGGTAGGCCTTAAAGATGCTGTTCTGCAAGTTGTTTCGCACAAATCAGGCAATAATGCAAATTCAGTAGAGAGTTTAAAGTAAAAATGAACCTAAAAATCTTTAATTCTAATTGCTATGATACAAATTAATGTGGATTTAAGAATTTGCTTCAATGCTTATAAGAAGTGAGCTTTTTGGGGAAAAGGGTTAAAAAAATTAGACAAAAATTAAATCATTTTACAGGATATTTTTCATTTTCAATACTTTTTTATAAATTTCGGGTGAAAAGAGATTGAGGACGGTAAGAGGGCAAATAAAGTTAAAGCTTGATATACAGATTTTTAGGTAGTAATACTAGTACCTAATTTATGAAGACTCCGACAGCTCAGAACCTTATTCCTTTTCAGGTAGTATATGATAATGCTATATTAAACGTATTGCCTTTTCCGGCATTGATTTTTGATATTACCTCGTTAATGGTTATTGATAGTAATGTGTATTTCTTTAAAGAAAACAACATACCTTTATCCCAGCTTTTGACAAAGTGCAATTATAATTTTATGGATTTTTCTGATATTCAGAAGTTAATACAATGTTTAAAATCAGGGAAAAATTATTCAATTAATAAAGTTTTAGATTCTCAGAGTGAAATCAAGACTTTTGCCATTCATGCATCATTGTTACCCGAAAGTCAAAATGTATTTTTTTATCTCAATTTGTTATCTGCTCAAAAGTTACCAATTACAGATAATCAAAAATTCGATATTACTGAACAAAAATTTGCAGAGCAGAGGATTCAAGAACAATCAGAATTTTTAAAAGAGCTTATCCAGAGTGTTTACCATGGTATTGGCCTGATCGATGAAAATTACGTTATAACCTTTTGCAATAGGTCATTTGGAAGAATATTGGGTATTAGGGAAGAGAATTGTGCAGGAAAAAATTTTATAAATATCGTAGGTAGTGAGAATCGATCGAATGTAGAAGAAAAATTGGCAAAATGTAAATCAAAACAAGATACCTCGTTTGAAATAATCATTAAATTGGATGATGAAACCGAAAAATATATCCAGGTTCATGCTGCTCCCAGGGTCAATAGTAACGGAGCTTATATAGGAGCCTTTCTTTCGCTTCTCGATATTACCGATCACGTGTTAATGGAGGATGAACTCATTAAAGCACGGGATAAAGCAGAGGAGGCGGATCGGTTAAAAACTACTTTTCTTACCAATATGTCGCATGAGATACGCACTCCCATGAATAGTATCTTGGGGTTCTCATCAATGTTGAAACTGAAAGGTATTACCCGTCCTAAACGTGATCAATACCTCGATATTATTATATCTCGCGGCAAGCATTTGATGGAGATTATTAATGATATTCTTGATATCACAAAATTAGACGAAAACCAAATTCAGATTACACCTACTCCTTGTATATTGAATGATTTACTCAGAGACCTATATCACATTTTCAATTCCAACCTGCAAAACAGCAAAAAACCCGTTAAACTCCTGATGCATCCATATCTTTCTGAAGAACAATCAACTATTATTGCCGATGGTCTTTATTTGCACCAGGTCATGTCAAATCTTTTGAATAATTCGGAGAAATTTACAGAAGAGGGTTTTATTGAATTTGGTTACATTATTGAAAATAAAGTTAATATTTTATTTTATGTTAGAGATACTGGTATAGGTGTGCCACCTGACATGAAAGATATTATTTTTGAACGTTTTCGCCAGGCTGATGAATCCTTTACCAGAATTTATGGTGGAATGGGCTTAGGGCTTTCTATTTGTAAGGGTCTTGTAAATCTCATGGGTGGAAGTATTTGGGCAGAATCAGATGGCAAAACAGGTTCTACCTTTTATTTTACTATTCCTTATCATCCACATATTGATAAACCCATCACACAAGAGCGACTATCAATTGATGACCTAATTAAACTTTGGTCTAACAAAAATATTTTGGTAGTTGAGGATGATCCAGCCAGTTATGAATATCTTTATGAAATATTGTCATCGGCCGGATGCAATGTACTTCATGCAGGCAATGGTAGCGAGGCATTGAATTTCTTTCGTGGATCAATATCTATTGACTTGATACTACTTGATATTCAGTTGCCCGAAATAGACGGATATCAGATCGCACGCTCTATCAGACAAACTAATACTTCAATACCCATTATTGCGCAAACAGCTCATGCAATGCCTGAAGACAGGAAAAAATGTCTTGAAGCAGGCTGTAACGATTACCTTACCAAGCCTATTCAGTACGATTTATTAATTGATACTTTAAAGGTACACCTGTCTTAATCAGTAATATCTATTTGATTTAATTTCTCCAGGTCTTCGGGGGTATCTACAGAAATGCTTTCGTACTCAGTTTTCTCAACCCTGATCACATATCCATTTTCGAGCCAGCGTAATTGCTCAAGCGATTCGGCCTGTTCAAGCGAAGTTGGTTGCAAATTAGTTATTTCCTTTAATACGTTTGTTCGATAAGCGTAAATTCCAATATGCTTATAGTATTGGTGGCATTCAGCCCATGCGGCAATATCTTTATTGCGTAGAAACGGAATTGTTGCCCGGCTAAAATACAAAGCCCGGTTATCTTTGTCAAGTACAACTTTTACATGGTTAGGGTTGAATATATCATCATTGGAATAAAAAGGTTTAACTAGTGTGGCTATCTGTGTTTCATGCTTATCAAAGCATTTCATTAATTTTTCGAGTTGTGCAGGCTGAATAAATGGTTCGTCGCCTTGTATATTAATCACTACATCAAAGGTAGTGTTGAGCAGTTTTTGAAATATCTCCGCAGCTTCGGCACATCGATCAGTTCCGCTTTGATGGTTTGGAGAGGTCATTATGACCCTTCCACCAAAACGTTTTACTTCTTCCTCAATTCTGGAATCGTCAGTAGCGACACATACATGCTCAAGTACCTTGGTGGCCTGCATGTACACACGGTGAATCATCGTTTTTCCTTTGATCTTTACCAAGGGTTTACCTGGAAACCTTGTGGAAGCATAGCGAGCCGGAATGATTCCTGCAAATGTTAACATCTTGAGTCGTTTAAATAATTGGCATAAGTGAAAAGGTATATGGCATAAGAGTTTTGCCAAGTTCCTTATGCCTATTAACTGTTGCCTTATGCCTCAGAATAATTTCAAATGTAAAGATTTTTTACAATTATTTAATCAATCATTTTTAAGGCATAAATTTTGTAATTTTGTCAGTCTATCGTTGTATTTTTGTCATACAATAATTTAGATCAATAGTTGATGATTATATTGGATTTGTAATAAAGAATGGAAATTCAGAAAGTTAAACAACGTTTTGGTATTATTGGTAATTCTTTAGGTTTACACCGGGCCATAGATATAGCAATCCAGGTGGCCCCTACTGATTTATCAGTGGTTATTACAGGCGAGAGTGGTGTGGGAAAGGAAGTTTTTCCTCAAATCATACATCAATATAGCGCCCGTAAACACGGAAGTTACATTGCTGTTAACTGTGGAGCTATTCCTGAAGGAACTATCGATTCGGAATTGTTCGGACACGAAAAAGGTTCATTTACTGGTGCTTCTGAAAGTCGTAAGGGATATTTCGAGGTTGCCAACGGGGGAACAATATTTTTGGATGAGGTGGCCGATCTTCCTTTATTAACCCAGGTACGCCTGCTTCGTGTGCTTGAAACCGGGGAGTTCATCAGGGTAGGATCGTCAAAGGTTCAAAAAACTGATGTGCGGGTGATTGCAGCGACTAACTTGAACATTGACAAAGCTATCCAGATAGGCAAGTTCAGGGAGGATTTATACTATCGTTTGAATACTGTACCTATTTTTATTCCTCCGTTGCGAGATAGGATAGAGGATATTAATCTATTATTCAGGAAATTTTCGGTTGATTTTGCCGAAAAATATCGTATGCCACCAATCGCACTAGACGAAGAAGCACAGCAGATGCTGCTTTCTTATGAGTGGCCGGGAAATATCCGTCAATTAAAAAATATAGCCGAGCAAATTTCGGTAATCGAAACTAATCGGAGCATTTCGGTCGAAACACTTCGAAAATATTTGCCCGACTTCACAACTGTGAAGCTTCCGGCCCTCATTAACCAGGAGGATCAGAAATCGTTTGCTTCTGACCGCGAAATTCTTTACAAGATTTTGTTCGATTTGAAAAATGACATGAACGACATGAAAAAGCTAGTGCTTGATCTTTTGAAGAAAGGCGTCGATCATGCTGATATTCACGAGAATAATGCTGAAATTATTGAAAAATTGTATGGTCGTATTAACCCTATTGTAAGTAATTCTGCTCCTTCAAAAACTATTGAGATCAAACAGGACGATCATAGTGCCATTCAGGATACTGAAGAGGTGTATGAGGAATCGCTATTGCTTACCGATAAAGAGGTTGAACTAATTAAAAAAGCCCTTGAAAAACATGGAGGGAAGCGGAAATATGCTGCTAATGAATTGGGAATTTCCGAAAGGACCTTGTATAGGAAGATTAAAGAGTATAATTTAGAGTGATTTTTTTTATTCGATTTTCAATGAAAAATATTGTATTACAGCGTTTTATAATTTATTTCGGCTTAATTTTTATTTCTTTTGGTTGTACTATTGGTAGGAAGACTCAAGATGGTAAGACTCAAAAATGGTCTGGGTATTACAAACTTCAGGGATCATATATTCCTGGCGGATGTGCAACAGCTTCTGTTCAGTATTTTCAAAACCAAGCTCCTCTTGTTCAACCTATGCTTGCCATGAAACTAACAGAAGCATTGAAAGATAAAATATTGTCGGATACCCAACTGAAAATTGTGAATGGGAATGGCGATGTAAATTTTGAAGGTGTGATTGAAAGTTATGGCACTCAGCCTATGGCCCCACAGGGCGGAGAAAATATAACAGCGGCACTAAACAGGCTTTCTGTTACTGTGAAGGTGAAATATAATAATTCCAAGGATCAGCAATACGATTTCGATTTTTCTCCTATCACCCGATATATTGATTATTCCGCGAACCAAACCCTTGAGGATGTGGAGAGAAATCAACTCGACGATTTGGTCAAGCTGTTGGTAGAAGATATTTATAATAAAGCATTTGTGAACTGGTAATGTGACTTCCATGGATAAAGCCCGACTGATATCATTAATTCAAGACCCTGAGCAAACCACACCTGCCGATACCCTGGCATTAACTAATTTAATCCGTACATTTCCATTTTTTCAAACGGCACATTTATTATTATTATATAATTTAAGGAAGTTTGATGAAGAAGTATTTGGTCATCAATTGAGAGAATCTGCAATTTTCGTAGCCGACCGTAAAGTTTTGTTTAATTTTCTTCAGGGTAATTTACCCGGGTCTCCCCAGATTCAGCATGCAGAACAAAAGCAAACCAAGGTTATAGAAAAGACAATAAAAGATGAACCCCTTGATTTTCATGTCGAAGAAAATAAGCCCATCCTAATTATCGATGCAATACCCGACAGTGAAACTAAGCATAAAAAAGGAATTCGAGCAGAACTGCTGGAAATTGATGAAACCCCTGATCGTTCTTTAGACGAAGATAAACCTTCCCGCATTATTGAACCAACAATAACAGCCGAACCTTTAAAGAGGCCTTCAACGGAAGCAATTGATATCTCAGAAGATGAACCAATGCATATCAATGACTTTTCCGAAATTGTTATTCAACCATCACAATTCGATATAATTGATAAGTTTATTGAGGAGAACCCGGCATTTAAGCCGAATAAAATTGATCAGAGCGGTCAGCATGAAGATATATCGGAGGGAAGTATTACAGAAAGTGAAGATTTGGCCACCGAGACACTTGCTTTGATATATACCAGCCAAAAGCTTTTCCCCAAAGCTATTTCAGTTTATGAAAAATTAATTTTGAAATTTCCCGAAAAAAGCACTTACTTTGCGAGTCGGATTAAAGACCTTAAAAAGAATATCAAATAACTATAAATAAAATATTTATGTATTCCGTTTTTACTGTTTTAATAATCATAGTTTGCATTCTTATTATCCTGATCGTGCTTGTTCAGAATTCGAAAGGCGGCGGATTAACATCGAACTTTGCTTCGTCCAATCAGTTTATGGGCGTTCGTAAAACTGCTGATTTTCTCGAAAAAGCTACTTGGACGCTTGCTGGTAGTCTTTTAGTGTTATGTCTGTTGGCGACCATTTCTCTTTCCCATGTTGAAAAAGTCAACAAATCGGCTATTGAAGATCAGGTAAGGAATTCTCTTGATCCCAATGCTGTTCCTGACTTTCAGAATATCGGTAAATCGAACAATAACAAATCGAATACTGCTACACCGGGCAATCCGAATTCTAAATCCAACAAAATTCCTATATTACCTACAAATCCAAAAAAGAAATAAAAGAAATTAAAATAGTTCATTAAAAAGTGTCAGTATGTCATTCATGCTGACATTTTTTTTCTTATAGTTAACAAGTTCATTTTTTATGAAACACGAATAAACAGTTGAATTATTTTGGCAAATTGACAAATGTTCTTTAAAAAGATACCATGAAATTTTGTCGTATTTTTCGCTGATAAAACCCTTTATCCCTGTTTGGCATAAAATATGAGAAAGTCACCAACAGAAATAATAAATGGAATGTTTAACCTTTAATTAATAATAACATGGCAGAAATCAAATTTAAACCATTAGCCGACAGGGTGCTTATTGAACCCATGCAGGCCGAAGAAAAAACTTCAAGCGGAATCATTATTCCCGATACTGCAAAAGAAAAACCTCAAAATGGCACTGTTAGAGCGGTAGGTTCAGGCACTAAAGATGAAAAAATGGAAGTAAAGGTAGGCGATATCGTTAGGTATGGGAAATATGCTGGTACTGAACTAAACATAGGCGGGAAAGACTATCTTATAGTGCGTCAGACCGATATCCTCGGCGTTGACTTATAATAATGACCCATTTAATCATAAAATTATAAAATCAAGAAACTATGGCAAAAGAAATTAAATTCAATATCGAAGCTCGCGATTTACTCAAAAAGGGTGTTGACCAGCTGGCTAATGTAGTCAAAGTTACACTCGGCCCCAAAGGGCGAAATGTTGTAATTGACAAAAAATTTGGTGCTCCACAGATTTCTAAGGATGGTGTTACCGTGGCAAAAGAAATAGAACTTTCAAATAAATTCGAAAATTTGGGAGCTCAAATGGTAAAGGAAGTTGCTTCAAAAACAAACGACGATGCAGGTGATGGAACCACTACTGCTACTGTTCTTGCTCAAGCCCTCGTTACCGTTGGCTTAAAAAATGTAACTGCCGGTGCTAACCCTATGGACCTTAAAAGAGGTATTGACAAAGCAGTGATAAAAGTTATTGAACACCTGAAATCCCAGTCGAAAGAAGTTGGCGACGATTTAAAGAAAATTGAGCAAGTTGCCAGTGTTTCTTCTAATAACGATAGCGAAATTGGTAAACTTATAGCCGAGGCTATGGGTAAGGTTAAGAAAGAAGGCGTAATTACTGTTGAAGAGTCAAAATCTTCTGATACTACTGTAGAAGTAGTGGAAGGTATGCAATTCGACCGTGGTTACATTTCGCCCTATTTTGTAACTGACACTGAAAAGATGGAATGCGTTGTCGAGACTCCCAATATTCTTATTTATGACAAGAAGATTTCCACTATGAAGGACCTTCTTCCCATACTTGAATCGTCACTGCAAACAGGTAAACCCTTATTAATTATTGCCGAAGATGTTGACAGCGAAGCACTTGCAACACTTGTGGTTAATAAACTCAGAGGCTCTCTGCGCGTAGCTGCTGTTAAGGCTCCCGGGTTTGGCGATCGTCGTAAAGAAATGCTCGAGGATATCGCTATTCTTACCGGAGGTACTGTCATTTCGGAAGAAAAAGGATTGAAACTCGAAGGAGCCAACCTAAGCATGTTGGGTAAGGCCGAAAAAATTACAATTGACAAGGACAATACTACCATTGTTAATGGTGGAGGTGAAAAGAAACAAATCGAGGCTCGTGTAGCCCAGATTCGTGCCCAGATTGAGAATACTACTTCAGACTACGACCGTGAAAAACTTCAGGAACGTTTAGCTAAATTAGCAGGTGGAGTTGCAGTACTTTACATTGGTGCTGCTTCTGAGGTTGAAATGAAAGAAAAGAAAGACCGTGTGAATGATGCATTAAGTGCAACCCGTGCTGCTGTTGAAGAAGGTATTATTCCAGGTGGTGGTGTAGGTTACATAAGGGCCATGGCTTCTCTCGAAGGTTTAAAAGGCATTAACGAAGACGAAACCACAGGTATAGCTATTGTACGCCGTTCACTCGAAGAACCGCTTCGTCAGATTGGCGAAAATGCTGGCCAGGATGGCGCTGTTGTAGCACAGAAAGTTAAAGAAGGTAAAAACGACTTTGGATACAATGCCCGTACCGATGTTTACGAAAACCTCTTTGCTGCCGGTGTTATTGACCCAACTAAAGTTGCCCGTGTAGCGCTCGAAAACGCTGCTTCTATTGCAGGTATGTTACTCACCACTGAGTGTGTACTTGCCGAAAAAGAAGAAGAAAAACAACCCGCTATGCCTAATCCAGGAATGGGTGGAATGGGTGGAATGATGTAATTAATGAATCCTGAATAATTTCAAGCCCTTTGCGATATAGTAAAGGGCTTTTGTTTTATATAAAGGCTTATAACATTATTTTGCTCCTGGCTCCAGGTGTTCCTTCCAGAATTTCTCCATGGTTTTCCTTAAGTGAAGTGATGTATTCTGTCCCTCATTAATGTTATGTGTACGCATAGGATAAGCCAGCATACTGAACATTTTTCCTTGTTTGACAAGTTCATTCACCAGCATTTCGCAGTTTTGATAATGCACATTATCGTCGCCAGTTCCGTGTATGAGCATTAGGTTGCCTTGCAGGTTAGCTGCATACGTTATAGGAGAGCCGTTTCTATAACCATCAGGATTATTGGTAGGCAAGTCCATGTAGCGTTCTTCATAAACATCATCGTAAAGCTTCAGGTCTGAAATAAACGCAACCGCAATGCCTGTATTGTAAATTTTCGGATAGCGAAACATGCAGTTCAGTGTCATGGAGCCACCGCCACTCCAGCCCCAAATACCCATGCGTGTATTATCTACAAACGGGAACTTACGTTCAATTGCCTTTGCAGCTTCAGCCTGATCGTGTGAGGCCAGAATGCCTATTTGTTTGTATATACTTTTTCGCCATAATCTGCCACGAGGCACATTGGTTCCCCGATTATCAACACTAATAACGATGTACCCATTTTGGACAAGATATTGATGCCACAAATCTCCGCCATTCCAATTGTCCTGAACGGTGGATGTTGCCGGCTCTCCATAAACATAAAAAATGACAGGATATTTCTTACCGGGATCGAAATCAGGAGGCACTATCATCCATGCGTCCAATATGATATCGCCAATATCAACTTTAAAAAACCTTTTGGGAACCAGGTTTAATGATTTGAACTTGTTCTTTGCGTCCAGGTTTTCTTCATACTTGCGAACCTGTTTATGATCTGGTAGTGAAACTAAAGAGATGACAGGGGGAGTAATATGGTTCTCAAAGGTATGGATTGCCCAACTGGCATTGGGAGATATCTGGTAGTGATGTTGCCCCTTCATACCGCTTGGACTTATTTTTTCAGCAGTTCCAGTACCATCCAGGCGGCTACGATACAAATACCGTTGGGTATAATTATCAGGAGAGGCAATATAATAAACGTATCCGCCATTTTCGTCAATGCATTCAATACTTATTACATCAAAATCAACCTTTGTAATGAGGTCAAGACTCTTGCCATCGCGCGAAATCTTGTAAAGATGATTCCAGCCGTCCCGTTCGCTCGTCCAGGTGAAATATTTTGACTGTTCCAGCCATTCGATATCGTCATGGATATCGACCCATGCATCGTCTTTTTCGGTGAGTATATTAGAAAGTCCCATTGTTTCGGCATTTCCAACCCAAACTGTATTGGTGTTTTGTAAACGGTTGAGCTGCTGTATTAATAATTCGTTAGAACCAGGAATAAAGTCCATGCGGGGTATGTAGTTGTTTTTTTTATCACCTGGGATATCAAACCATTTTGTTTCTCCTCCGGATGAAGAAATGACTCCCACTTTTACAGCCGAATTGGGAGTTCCAACTTTAGGGTAGGGTAAAGGTATTAGTTTGGAGTAGATGGAATCGATGTTATCGATCATGTAAAAAACGCCTGTACCTTCAGTATCTGACTGCCAGTAGGCGATGAAACGTCCGTCGCTGCTCCAACGAAAACCATCGCGGCAATCGAATTCTTCTTCGTATACCCAGTCGAAAGTTCCATTGATTATATTTTTTCCGCCATCCGACGTTATTTGGTGAATGGCCCCTGTTGAAAGTTCTTCCACATATATATTTTGGTTACTGACATAAGCTACCTTGGCTGCGGCAGGCGAAAATTTTGCAAACATCAGTGATGACTTTTCAAGTGTTTTACCCAATTGTTGAAGCTTCCCGGATTGAAGATCAAGTACCCAATAATCTCCTTTGGTATGATAACGCCAAACCCGCTTTGTATTGGTGAATATCAGCAATTTACTATTGTTGTCCGACCATGAATAGGCGGCTATTGCCAATGGTTTTTGTTCACCATCAGGGGTAAGCTGTTTGCCTGAAACTAGTATTTTTCGTTCCCCGGTTTGAGCGTTGTACCGGACAATGTCATGACCTTTACTTTCATCATTATTTTCGAGGGTAGAATAGCCGTTTCCGTCTTTAAGCCAGCGGACTTCATTAAATTTTTTGATGGGAAGCGGATTGTTATTTACAACCTGCTCAAGGGTTAGTTTCTGATTTTCTGCCTGTTGCGCAGAGGTAGTTCCAAAAATATAAACCGATAGGAGAAGTAATGGGATTTTCATCCGTAAATTTATAAGTCAAATTTTCTCTTAATCTCCAAGATGCTGCAAAATTTTTCTGGTCTGTCAATAAATGGTAAGGGTACTATTAAGACAAATGTTATTCCCAGAATTAATTGTTCAATAGGAGTTTGATCAAAGTGTCTATAAGTATATGTAAAATAAGCAATTGAAAAATCAATAAAAAATGCCAATAATTGTCATGTATATCCAATCAGAATCAGGATGTGAATCTCCTCTTGCATGTGAACCATACAGAATAATCTCTGCAGAAGAGTCCTTCTCTTTAATTTTTTTGAGGATCAGTCTTGCAATTTTTTGCTCTTTCCTGTTCATTTATTTTTTGTAAAGATAATCAATTAACGAAAATTTTCATCTTACTCAATCCCGGCATTCAGATAAATGTCTATTATGATTTTCAATAACTTAAATGGGAGAAATACAAACAGCAGCTAGCTTGTGGCTTGCAGCTAACAGCTAGAAGCTTCTCCTTCACTCCGCTATCCCAATCATCACTCCAAAATCGCCAACTAACTGTTCCCAATTTTTCTCGGGTAAATACATGGCCGAAATAGCTCCATCCAGGTAAAGCGCGTTGGTGCATCCCATGTTTTTAAAGTATTCGGCAAAATCATAAAAATTTACTGCTTGTTTGGAAATTGCAAATACCACCCTATGGTTAGGAAGCACGCCAACACCGTTTCTGATATTGGTATTTATGGACCCTTTTGTGAAATTGGGGTTTATTACTCCGTTAATCAATAACATGGGGCCTGATTGTGTTGCAAAATTGACTTTTCTACTATGCACATATTTCGAAGTAGAACAAACATTGGCTTTTTTATTGGTGGTAATATAAAACACACCATTGGGCTGTATATAGAAATTGGTACTTCCGGTGGAAGTATTCAGCTTATGTATGATTTTTTGTTTGTGCACGAAAAGCCCCAGGGGAGTGTAATTTTCCATATACATGCCAGCATTCATGGCAAATTTAAGGCGTTTACCTTTTTTTTCAATGTAATTTTTAAGGTTTTGGAAGTTGTTTAAGAGTTCGTTATTATCATTTTTCCAGTATAACTCAATATTCGATTTTTGAGGATCTACAATGAAATTCACAAACCGGGCGTCATCTTGTTTTTTGTCAGTCTTAAAAGCAGACATTCCGATGAATATAAACCCAAAAACGAGGGTCAATTTTAAAGGCAAATTTTTTATCATAAAGAAATATATTCTATTACTTTGAAATAGTTTTCTTTTTAGGCGGTTTATTAGGTTTTACCACTGAAGTGTATGTATATGAATACACCGAATCAGGCACAATACGATTTTGTGCACATACAAATGTGTTGATGGTCTTGAAATTATTGAACTTCATTTGAATTTCTTCCTGCCGGTTCATGTCATTAATAGTTTCAATGTCAAGGGTCGGTGAAATAATATTTAACCCGTTGTTGGACAAGAAATAAGTTCCGTCAATATAGTCGGTCAGTTCATTTTTGTTACGCATTAATGCATAAGAATGAATGTTCCTGAATGTTCTTAACGTGTCAATGCCATAACCAATCCAATGTGCGTAAGGCGAGAATTTCATACCATAATTTTCCCTCATAAAAGCAATAATGCTGGGTGTTATATCAAATTGAGTTGATATGGAAGAAAAACGCGCTGCTTTTTTTAGCAAAGGAGAATAGATAACCAGAGGCACATGAAATCTGTCTAACTGCGTACTGATAGGTATTTCAGGCATTCGATGGTCGCCAGTTATAATAAATATGGTATTTTTAAAATCTTCACGCTTTGAATATTCTTTAATTAAAGAACGCAAGGCATCATCGAAATAAAGCATGGTTGCATATTGCTTAGCATAATTGCGTCGTTCAATTTTATCGGTTTCACTTAGTTTAAGGGTTTTCAGACGGTTTTCGAACTTTTGGTCATAATATTCCTGGTTGATTATTTTAAAAGGGCTATGCATGGCAAGGGTAAGCACAATATCGAGCCGTGGTTTTTCTGAAGTTGGTTTTGATATTTCCAGCAGTTTCCTGAAAATTTCTTTGTCGCCATATCCCCAGGTAAAGCCCCCGTCATTAGCAGGGAGCTTGGTATAACCGGATCCGAATGATTTTGCATCAATAATTTGGTCAATACGCTGGCGCTGGAGGAAAGCATCCATCAGGTCGAAATGTGCATCGCCTCCGTAAAGAAAGCTGGCATAATAGCCACGGTCCCTCAATAGCTTGATGAGCGACAAATGTTTGGGCATTTTTTTGCCCATTTCGGCAAATCCATTTTCTCCGTAGGGAAGCGATCCGAAAGTTGATGGCAAAATTGCAAATGTTCTGCCACCTGTGCTCAAAAAATTCTCCCAGTAAAGGCTTTGGCGCATTAGCGAATCGAGGTAAGGCGTAAAGCTGCCCAAATAAGCATTATCGCCGCAATAAGCCCTGCCAAGGCTTTCAACAATGATGAACACAAAATTTGGCGCTTTTTTCCCAGTCTTGAAGAAATTGCCCAATACATCGGCTGTTTCATCGGTATGCAGTAAAGGATAATCCTTGCTTACATAATGAAATGAGTATTTTGAAGGATCTGTAAACAGTGATGGATTGCCATTCAAATTACTCAGCAATTGACGTTCCTCCCTGATTTTTTGAAAATAGTCAAGAGAATTGGATGAAAAGAATCCAAGCTTATTGCAGGCAAGAAAAGATTCAAAATCTGTTTTGAAATTTTTCGGATCAGGACAGGAATTTCGATTTAATATGATTGTTAAAATAAAAGACAGATAAAACAAATAGAGGATCCAGGCAGGAAAAATGATTTTTTTGAAAAGCAGGTGCAAGAATATTAATAATGTAATGAAAATAACGAAAGGTAATAAGGATAATATGGACATAGCCCCCGAAGCGCCAACAGTATGTTTTATTTCTGCTATGGAATAAGCAAAAAGGTCGGAGCCAAGAGGAATCATAGAATTGGCGAAATAATGCTGTAATACCAGGCTGATGATCACAAGCATACTGGTGATCGCAAGAAAAAACACCTCTGCAATGCGTGGTTTTACCAAATACAAAAGACTAAACGGAATAACTAAAATAGCGCAAGTTTTTAGAAAAATGAGTAAATCATATTGCAGGCCAATTAATTCAAAATGCAAACTGTGTGTTGGGAAATGGTAAATATTTCCAAGTACCATCGCTTCATATAACCTTAATATAATCATTATTGTCAGATAGGCCATGCAATTGGCCATATATGGCTGTGAGGCGATGATTAACCGGTCGAACTTTGATTGTGACGGTTCTGACATATAAATTCAATCAAAAAATTCTTTCAAGCGTAAGATCAATCGTATATTTATTCCTGAATAGGGTCGGATAATATTCTTCTCTTTCATAGGCCCCGCATATTTGATAAATCCAGAAAACAGCAAACCTTCGATTATAGGTTAGTTTGACTTTATCTGACTTAAGCCTGAGTTTATCTGCATTGTCAAGAAATTTGTGAATATCGTCGGGTGAAGATCCATGGCTGTATTGTAAACCCAAATAATTTTCTCTGTCTCCGAAATATCGTCTTGTCTGGAAAACCTCGGTAAAAGAGGTCCTGCCTCCTGAGGGGGTGACATAAGCACGAATTGAGAACCAGTATTTTTTCCAATATTTTCCAAGCGAACCAGTATAAATAGTCACATTGGATGATGAAAACCAGAGCTGTCTAAATCCCAGCGAAGCCTCAAAGCTTTTGGGCAGACTCTGGAAGAATTCAAATCCGAACCGGTATTTAGGAAAAAGATTTCCATCTGAAATTCCTGCATTTAAGTAAATATAATTGGATTTTCCGGTATTCAGATAAGCGTCGGTTTCAAACTGCAGGCCATCTATATCGAAACGATGGGAATAATTTAATCTTGCGATTACCGAACCAATCGGGATTTTTCTGGAATATTGAAGATAAGCCCAGTACCACGGTTGCCCGCTATCAAAGAAGTCGTTTACGTAATTAGCTGATAACTTGTTTTTCGCCTTGGCAACTTTGATAGAATTCAATAGTTCCTGAGCCTTTTTGCTGTTAGGATTTATTTTTAGCAATTTTTCCAGTACGGCTATAGCTTCGTCATATCGTCCAAGAGCTTTGAGGGCCTTGGCTTTTAGGTACAGAAATTCCTCGTTATTCGGATTATCAATTAAGGCTTTATCAAGTATTTCGAGGGCAGCCTGCGGATTATCCGACCATAATTCGTTATTTGTCCTGGCGATAATGACCTCCTCGCTGGTAGGCCTTGTTTCCTGGACTTTTTTCAGTTCCCGTCTGGCATCGTCATATTTTCCATCCCACGAATACATCAATCCAAGGTAAAATCTTACATCGCCATCTTCCTTTATGCTAAGAATTTCCTTGCAAAGCTTTTCCGCCTTGTCATAATCGTTGGATTTGGCACTCTTCTTTGCTTCAGTAAATAACGAATCTGTGTTTACCTGGTTTTGAGCTGTTAGAGTGATAAAGCCCTTAAGCAAATAAAGTGCTAATGAAAAAGTTAGTATGTTCTTCACAGATTTGGGTTTATGTGTTAAAATACAAAAATGCTAATTTATTATTGATTAGAGAAATACTAAATTCAAAATTTGATAAAATGATTAAGGAAGATGACGAAATACGGTTATCATTATGATTTTATAACATTTTTTAATTTTCTTTGTGTAATAAACATATCTAATGACGATGCCTCTGTCTAAAAAAAATGATTTTGGAAAAACAGGCTTAAAGGTTCCCCCTATAATTTTCGGTACCAGTGCACTGGGTAATTTATATGCGGCTATCGAGGATGACACCAAACTAAACATTGTAAGTCAATGTTTTGAGCATGTTCAGAAGCCCGTGGTTTTTGATAGCGCTGGTAAATATGGAGCTGGTCTTGCTCTTGAGATGCTGGGCAAATGCTTGCAAAAGCTCCGGATAAAACCTGAGGATGTTATTATCAGCAATAAATTAGGCTGGATTCAGACCGAGTTAAAAACGCCGGAACCTACCTTTGAACAAGGCGTATGGCATAATTTAAAAAACGATGCCATACAGAACATCAGTTACGATGGTATAATCACCTGTTTTGAGCAGGGCAACGAGCTTCTTGGAGGAACGTATAGGCCACAACTATTATCGGTTCACGATCCTGATGAATACATCAACCAGGCGAAAAATGCTAAAGAGAGAGAAAAACTCTTTAATGATATTCTCAATGCCTATAAAGCCTTATCGGACTTAAAAAAACAAGGTAAAGTGAAGGCTGTGGGCATTGGCTCAAAAGACTGGAGAATTATTTTAGAAGTATCTGACCATATCGACCTTGATTGGGTAATGTTTGCCAATAGCCTTACTATCATGAATCATCCTCCGGAATTGCTGGCTTTCATGGATAAATTGCATCGCAAAGGGATTGGTATTATCAATTCTGCGGTTTTTCAAGGGGGATTTCTAACAGGCAGTAATTATTATAATTATAAACTGGTTACCCCCGAAACAGACAAACCTAAATTCCAATGGCGTGAAACTTTCTTTGCCCTTTGCAAAAAGCACAATATAACCCCTTCGATTGCTTGTGTTAACTTTGGCATGACTCCTCCGGGCGTAGTAGCCATATCGCTTAATACATCTAATCCAAAGCGTGTACAAGATAATGTGGCTTCGGTTGTTTCGCAGGTTCCAAAAGAATTCTATGCAGAAATGGTAAAAAATAATTTAATCAGTAAGGATTATCTGTATTTGGGCATTTGAAATAATTACACATAAACTTTAGAACCTAATTAATAATAGACTAAACATTTACATTTATGGAAAAGCATAAAATCTTTGATCAACAGTTTCTATTGCCATTTATATTAGTAACAGCATTATTTTTCTTTTGGGGAATCCCCAATAATTTGAATGACATTTTGATAAAACAATTCATGAAATCGTTTGAACTTTCTCGTTTTGAGGCTGGATTGCTACAATCGGCATTTTATATGGGATATTTTTTATTATCTATGCCGGCTGCAATGATTATGCGAAAGTTTAGTTATAAAACTGGTTTGGTTACAGGTTTATTTTTGTTCAGCATTGGTACATTCCTTTTCTACCCGGCGGCAATTTTTGGAAAATTTGAGTTTTTCCTTTTAGCACTATTTGTAATTGCAAGTGGTTTAGCTTTCCTTGAAACTGGTGCAAATTCGTTTATTTCTGTACTTGGTGATCCGGAATCATCGGAGCGAAGGCTTAATTTTTCGCAGGCGTTTAATCCTTTTGGAGCTATTGCGGGCGTATTAATCGGTACATTGTTTATCCTCTCGGGAGTTGAATACAATGCTGTGCAAATAGCCCAAATGAAAGTCGAAGGGACTTATCAAGCCTATCTTAACCATGAGACTATGAGGGTTGTAGTTCCTTATTTAGTAATCAGCGCTATTACATTTGTATGGGCAATCCTTTTGTTACGCACAAAATTTCCGCATTTAAGCGATGAACACATTGTCAATGGTAAAGAAGAAAAAGGCAGTTTTAAAGAACTCAAACGTTTTCGCCACTTTAAATTAGGTGTCTTGGCTCAGTTCTTTTATGTTGGTGCTCAGGTTGGTACATGGAGCTATTTTATTGCGTATGCTCAGGATTATACAGGCGCAACAGAAAAAATAGCAGGATATTTCCTTGCAGGCACATTAGTGGCATTTCTCATTGGCCGATTCTCAGCAGCATATATAATGCGGTTTATAAAACCAAATAAATTAATGGGTATTTATGCAGTTATTAATATTGGTCTTGTAACAATTGGCATTACTTTCCCTGGCTGGATTGGTTTATGGGCAGTGGTACTCACCAGTTTCTTCATGTCATTAATGTTCCCGACCATCTTTGCATTGGGCGTTAAAGGATTAGGCCCAAATACTAAGATCGGGGGTTCCATGATCATTATGGCCATCATTGGAGGGGCCGTGTTTACCCCGATTATGGGTTTAATAGCAAAATCAAGCATGGCTTTTGCTATGATTGTTCCTTTAGTATGTTACATATTTATTTCCTTTTATGCCTTTGTCGGTTCAAAACCTAAAGGTCCACTGTATTCAGGTAATTACGAAAAGGCTGTTGGTTCGCACTAAAAAAAAAGATTATGGAATACCTTGAAAAAGCTGCTTATACCATGTTCAAGCGGTTTTGCAAAACTCTTGAACTAAATAATGATCCTCAATTGATCGAGGATTATAAAAAAGTACATGCCAAAGGCAATACCTGGCCTGAGATTGCAAAAGGTATGGAAGATGTAGGTATCCTTGACATGGAAATTTATATTATTGGCTCACGTCTTTTTATGATTATGGATACAGTTCCTGATTTCGACCACGACAAGGCAATGTCCGAATTAGCAAAAAAGCCCCGTCAGCAGGAGTGGGAAACCTTTGTCTCAAAGTTTCAGAAAACATCAGCCAGTGCTACTGCTGATGAAAAGTGGGTATCGATGGAACGGATCTATAAAATGGACTAGTAATCTATCAAGCATCAAGAGCTAAGGGGTTCTATCATTCCAGAATCAATAAGATATGCTATGATCAAAATTGACAGTCACCAACATTTTTGGTTCTTTAATGAGCGTGAATACGGTTGGATGGGCGAAAACATGAAGGTTTTAAAAAAAGACCATTTACCTAACGACCTTGCTGAAGAACAGAAAAAAATTGGGTTTAATGGTTCGGTAGCTGTCCAGGCCAGGCAAAATCTGGAAGAAACCGAATGGTTATTGAAACTATCCGATCAATATGATATGATTAAAGGCGTGGTCGGATGGGTTGACCTTCGTTCTCCGGAAGTTGAAAAGCAATTGGAAAAATACTCAAAACACCCGAAATTAGTTGGAGTGAGACATGTAATACAGGACGAATCTGTTGATTTCATCCTGGGCAAGGACTTTCTCAATGGTATCGGGCTTTTAAAGCAGTTCGATCTTGTTTATGACATACTTATTTTTCCAAAACAACTGCCTAATTCAATTAAATTTGTAGAAAAATTTTCGGAACTCACCTTTGTACTTGACCATATTGCTAAACCTTATATCAAAGATAAGACCATATCACCCTGGAAAGAAGATATGGAGCGTTTGGCAAAATTTAAAAATGTTTATTGCAAAGTATCCGGAATGGTAACTGAGGCCGACTGGTATTATTGGAAGCCTGAAGATTTTAAACCTTATCTTGATATTGTGTTTAATGCTTTTGGGGCTGACCGCGTTATGATTGGCTCTGACTGGCCTGTTTGCCGGGTTGCAGGTGATTATAGCAAAGTCATGGGTATTGTGGAGGATTACATTAAAAATTTCTCCGAACCTGATAAGGCAAAAATTTTAGGAGGAAATGCTATAAAGGCGTATAAATTGAAAAAATAGAATTAAGAATCAAGAGCCATGAACCAAGACTAAAGTGAACCATTTAAGTCTTGTATCCTGGTTCTCATTGAATAAAATACAAAAAAAACAATTTTATGAAAGCTTTTGCAATTAAAGAACCAGGAATTGTTAGTGTCATTGAAATTGCGGATCCTATAATGGGGCTATCGGATGTTCTTTTAGAAGTACAATATATTGGATTATGCGGCAGTGACCTGAATTCCTATCGTGGATTAATGCCATTTGTTACATTTCCGCGCATTCCTGGACACGAAATTAGTGGAATAGTGGTTGAAAAAGGGGCAGATGTGCCTGATAACATTAAAACAGGAGACTGTGCTACCGTATCACCTTATACCAATTGTGGTGTCTGTCCTGCATGCCGCCAGGGTAGGGTCAATTGTTGCCAATTCAATCAAACACTTGGCGTTCAGCGTGATGGTGCTTTAGCACAGGTGATTTCAGTGCCATTCGAAAAAGTATTTATAAGCAAAAAGTTATCACTTCAGGAACTAGTGTTGGTTGAGCCCATGAGTGTGGGTTATCATGGAGCTAACAGGGGAAGTGTATCGGAAACCGACACTGTTTTACTTCTTGGGTGCGGGACTATTGGAATGGGTGCACTGTGTGCGGCAGTCCGGAAGGGGGCAACTGTTATAGCCCTCGATATTGATGATGCCAAGCTTACGGTAGCTAAAAAGTTTGGTGCCCATTATACTATAAATTCAACTAAAGAAAACGCCAAAGATGCCGTTATGCAAATCACCAACAACGAAGGGGTAAGTATAGCCATTGAAGCTGCAGGCACACCTGTGACATTTAATATGTCCCTCGATTTAGTTGCTTTTGCCGGAAGGATAGTGTCCATTGGTTATTCAAAAAATGAAACAGGTATCAAAACTCAATTAATTGTGAGCAAAGAATTGAACATCTTTGGTTCGCGTAACGCTTTACGGGTGTTCCCATCAGTCATCAGCATGTTCGAGCAAAAGGGTAAACCATTTACCGATATGATTAGCAAAATTTTCCCGTTCAACGAAACACCTGCAGCATTCAAATACTGGAATGAAAATTCAGGCACAGTCTCAAAAATATTGATAGACGTAAAGAAGTAGGTAGTCAGCAGTAAGCAGTAGGAATCAGAACTTTTTAGCTTTTGTCGTCCTTCAAATTCAAATTCTTATCATTCTTCTAGAATTTGCTTAAACACTAAATTTATCATAAACAATTTTAAGAAAGAAATCTAAATCAATTCTCTAACCATTTTTTAAAATCTTGTACTTTTTCACGGCTTACTATTAAGTCACTAGATTCGTTTGACTTAAGTTTAACTTTTAAACGACTATTGGAATAGCTAATGATGTCTGAAACGGCTGAAAAAGAAACAATGAATTTCCGGTTGATGCGGAAAAACTTTGCCGGATCTAATAAATCTTCCAACTGATCAAGCGTATAATCGATGGCATAATCGCGCCCTGAATTGTTTTGAAGAAAAGTGTATTTTTCCATGCTATAGAAACATTGTACATCTTCAATGGTAAATACTTTAATGTGTTCACCTACCTTAAGTACAAATTTGTTTTTATACTTTTTAGTAAGTGAATGCAATATGCTGTCAAACACTTGTGTCGGTATCTCTTTAGTTGTATTGTTTTCTTTAAATTTATTAATCGCATTATTTAATTCATCCTGGTCAATTGGCTTTAATAAATAATCAATACTATTTACTTTAAACGCTTTAAGGGCATATTCATCATATGCAGTAGTGAATATTACCGGTATTTTCACAACGGTTTGTTCAAATATTTCGAAGCTCAAACCATCGGCCAATTGAATGTCCATAAAAATTAAATCGGGCGCTTGATGGGTATTTAACCATTTTACGGTATTTTTAATTGATTGAATAATTTCCAGGATTTCTATGGAATAATCATAAATTTTGATTAATCCAAATAACCTTTCGGCGGCTACTTTCTCATCTTCGATAATCAGGCAATTCATGTTCTTTACATTTCAATAATTGGTAGTTTTACAATAAATTCACTGTCAGTTTTTAATATTTCTATTGACGAATTGGAGATATATGCATATCTTTTTTTAAGGTTTTCTAATCCCAATGGTTCTTTGCCAGAATTTATTGTGGTTTTCTTTTGAATGTTGTTTTTCACTATAACAAAACCTTCTTCTATACCAATCTCAATTTTCAATGGCATATCATCAGCTATTACATTGTGCTTAATGGCGTTTTCAACCAACATTTGCAAGCCCAAAGGGACTATTTGAATAGTATTGTTGACTGGCAAATTCGAATTGAATATTAACGCTTCTCCAAACCTCATTTTTGAAAGGAAAATATAATCCTCTAGAAATTTCATTTCATCTTGTAACGAAACTAATTCTTTATCATTTTGATCCAATACATATCGGTAAATATCTGATAATTTTTTTATAAAGCCGGTTGCCAATTCAGGTTTTTGTTCTATTACACCGCTAAGGGTATTTAAACTGTTGAAAAGAAAATGAGGATTTACCTGGTTCTTCAATGCTTCATATTTGGCCAACAGGTTTTCTCTTTTTAATTCCTCATTTTTTTCAATAGATTTAATC
>Ga0182027_10003203_pt1 | contig 26152 bp, 36 predicted proteins | sample 712E1DmetaG_FD_121300 | JGI IMG/M metagenome (GOLD analysis project Ga0182027, IMG submission 121300) | Permafrost microbial communities from Stordalen Mire, Sweden - 712E1D metaG (Illumina Assembly) | ecosystem: Environmental > Terrestrial > Soil > Wetlands > Permafrost | place: Sweden...
CTCCAATAAACAAAATTTCTCTTTGCCTATTGTGAGGTATTATGGAAAGAAATTAAAGCACATCTAATCAAAACACGATGGTGTACGTTAATTTCTTTCCATAAGTAAATTCTTTCGATAATTTCCGGTGCCGGGTGCGCCTATGAATGTTAAAAGGTTATGTCTGTCTGCTTGTAATTGTTCCACCTCTTCGTCGCTGATTTTATCATCGCTAAAATTAATAGAAGTGAACTGCCGGGCCAAGCGATAGGCCTCTTTATTACTGCGGGCATTGTCAATATCGGTGACGTTAAAATCTTTGAATGTGTATTTATCCCAAAGATTCTGAGGTATCCGGGAACGTATCAAGGATTCTTCGATCTCTTGTTCTTTTGCCTTTTGTTCATGTTCCTTGCGTTCCTGCTCTTCTTTTTCTTTGAGTGCTGCCAGTTGTGCCAGTTCCTCCGGCGTGGCGCTGAATAATCTTTTATTTTCGCCGCCGAATTTAGAATACTGAATCGTAGTTATTCCGGGAAGGATAGTTTTAAGGACTTGGAGTAAAAGCGATATATTGTCCTCGTTAAAAACATCGCTGTAACCGTCGTCAAATGCGATAATATCAAGTATCGGAGAATGGTCTATTAAGCCAATTTTGTTATTGTCTTTGAACGCGTCCCGTAATTTTGTTAATTGCGGGATATTTTCCCTTGTGCAATTACCTTGATACCGGACGGCCTCGACTACTTTAGAACTTAATTCACTTTGTCTTTGGGTAATATTATGTTCAAAATAAAACGTACCCATTTTAATTACTTACCTCCGTTTTATTCTCTAGACTGGCCAGTACCGCTTCCACCCCGGCGCGATCGTCGGATACTTCCACCGGCGCCCGCCCATGATATTGACTAATGGACTTTCCGGCGGCTTTCTTCGCTTCGTCGTCCCGCGCCCATTTGAGAATTGTGGCGTAATGGCTTTTGAACCGTTTTTCGTATCCGTATTGTGCGATACTCAAAGATAGATGCTCGATTTTATCTGCCCAATCATTCGGGAACTTCTCTTTAAGTTTCGTAACGTCGTCATTACTTAAAAAAACATTTAAAAGAGAACCAAAAGAATTGTTTGTAGATATATGGTTTTTATTAAATGATTTTCGTTTAATGGTTTTAGTTAATTGGTTATCGTTATTTGGACTGTCAGTCCGTTGGAGTGGACTCACAGACGATTGGAGTGGACTGTCAGTCCGTTGGAGTGGACTGTCAGTCCGTTGGAGTGGACTGTCAGTCCATTGGACTGGTAGTCCGTTAGACTCTAATAGACTGTCAGTCCGTTGGACTGGTAGTCCATTGGACTGGTAGTCCGTTAGACATTTAATAGCATCGATTATCTTATTAATGAATACGTCATAAGACAGGTTGATACCGCCGCCCTTAATCCACTTTCTATTTACATGGATGAACCCTTTGTCCTCCAGTTCTCGCGCTGATCGGTTTACCTGTTTGACACACATAATGCCACCGGATAAACATTCCTGTCCGGGGAAACAATGCCCGTTGTCGTCTGCAAACTGGATTAGGTTTGTTAGTACCGTAAAAGTGTAGGGTGAATTTACCACTTTAAACATTCCTTTTGGAACTGTTAAAAAATCACCGTTCTCATATTTGTAACTCATTCTCGGCCACCGCCCTGGCCGTTCAACCTGTCAATAGCGGAATTGATACGTAACATTTGACTGGTCGGAGTCGGTGTGTTGTCTACGATAATCCGGGTGCGCCGGTAATCGCGGCAGGGTTTACACCGTTTCGGTGGGGAAAGTTCTTTACTGGTGAAGTACGCTTGCTCGCTCGCACTGAATAGGAACTCGTCCCCGCAGTCACAGCATTTGATGAAAATATCCTGATAGTCTGACACTCTGATTATTTTTGCATTCATTTAAAATCTCCTAAAACTTTACTTATTAACTGTTTGTAGGCATAAAAAAAGAGGTAACAAATTATTCTCATACTGTCATCGCCTACTGATAACAACATGAGAATCGCCTGTACCTCTACTGGTTCGCGCTAACTTCTATGTGGGGACGTTCACCCGGTTAGTCTTGTTCCGACTTCGTTTTAACGTAAAACTGTCGGTGTCTAAAACGTTTGACGGTTACAATCTGTCTATTTATGAAAGGCCTTGCGGGATTCCTCGGAACGAAGGTACGTATTTACCTTCCCCGGGATCGTATTATGGGTCACCCTCTTCAGCTCGTCGTGGGCAACAACTCCGCTGCGAACTAAATCGGATGTGGTATTATTCAAGAAGTCACTAAGGTTAATTCTGATAGTATTATTGAGTTTGCTCTTCCAAGGTGTATTTAACCGTGAAAGACGGTGATTTCCGCGCGATGCCTGCATCCTTACCGGGCCAAGCAGGTATGAAATGGGTGAGCGTCCATCCCGGAAACATAGCAAAAGGGCTGCCCACAGTGATGGCCGTCCTGATATTTAATGACCCGGATACCGGTTATCCCCTGGCAATCATGGACGCCTCTGAAGTAACGGCCTTAAGGACAGCGGCGACCTCCACCATTGCATCAAAATACCTGGCACGCAAAGGCGCCGGTACACTGGGCATCATCGGCGCCGGTTATCAGGCGTATCATCATATTAAAGCACACTGCGAACTATTTAACTTCAAGGAAATAATGGTTGCGGATATTTCGCCCAAAGCCACAGGAAGACTGGTGGATTCTTTACCCAATTTGCCGCTGCGGGCATGTTCGATTGAAGAAACGGCCCAGGCCGACATTATTTGTACGCTGACACCGGCGCATCAACCGGTGTTACAAAAAAAGTGGCTAAAACCCGGCACCCATATCAACGCGGTTGGGGCAGATGCCGAAGGAAAAGAAGAACTGGAACCATCGATACTGAACGAGGCGATGGTAATTGTCGATGATTTGAGGCAAGCGATACACGCCGGGGAAATCAATGTGCCTGTGGCCAAAGGATTTTACAAAAAAGAACAAATCTATGCCTCTCTTGGAGAAATTATCGGCAGCACTAAACCCGGCCGAACCAATGATGAAATGATTACTGTTTTTGATTCTACAGGTTTGGCGATTGAAGATATCGCGGCGGCCGGGATGGTGTACCGGAAGGCCAGGCAAAGCGGCGCCGGTTTTTCAATTAACCTGGTGGATTAATCAGTTTTCGATACTATTCTAAAGGGGTCGGATTATTACTATCCCCAATCTACTGTGATGTGTAATATTTATGTTATAATTCAAACATAACATAACAGATTATTGATTATCTTCAAAGGTTTTTCGCGTAATGGAATTCACCAAAATGCAGGGCGCCGGCAACGATTTTGTGGTTATCGACGCTAAAAATAACCGGACTAACTGGAACGAACTGGCAATCAAAATGTGCGACCGGCATTACGGTATCGGGGCGGACGGATTGCTGCTGTCATTACCTTCAAAAACCGGTGATTTTAAAATGCGGATATTTAACGCCGACGGATCGGAATCTGCGGTCTGCGGGAATGGATTAAGGTGCCTGGTCAGCCATTACCTCGGTACCCAAAATCACGGTAATCTTTCGGAAGTCACCATTGAAACCTCGATCGATTTACGGACCGCGAAAATACTGCGGCATAAGGATAAATCCTTCGAAATTCAGGTAAATATGGGCGAACCCCAAATAGGGCTAAAACAAATACCGGTAAATAAATTAAACGATTGCAAAACACTTGACATAATATCACTGATGAATACAACGGTTTCCGTGAATAGTCAGAAGCTTTTATTGAGCCTGGTGTCCGTGGGTAACCCGCACGCGGTACATTTCATCGAATATCCTGTAAACGATTTCCCACTGGTGGATTTAGGGTCGAAAGTAGAACAGCACAGACTGTTTCCGGATGAAACTAATTTTGAAGCAGTCAGAGTTATCGATAAAAATAACCTCGAAGCACGGGTTTGGGAGAGGGGAGTGGGGGAAACCCTGGCTTGCGGCAGCGGTGCCTGTGCCATCATGGTCGCAGGGCATCTACTGGGAAAACTGGATAAAAAGGCCGAGATGCATTTGCCGGGCGGAGTTTTAAAAGTCGAATGGAATTATGGAAAAGATAACAATATCTATCTGAGCGGACCGGCGGAGACCGTGTTTCGCGGTGAATGGTGACAGACTATTAAGCTCATTAGAAAAGGAAGTTACACGTGAGATTATCGCAAAGAGTTGAAAGTTTACCCCCTTACCTGTTTGTCGAGATCAGCCGGAAAATCGCAGAAAGAAAAGCAAAAGGCGAGGACGTAGTCAGTTTCGGCATCGGGGACCCGGACATTCCGACACCGGCGCATATCATCGAACGGCTCTGCAAAGAAGCGCATGTGCCGGCGAATCAACGTTACCCCGAGTCCGAAGGTTTACCGGAGCTGAGAAAAACAATCGCTAGCTGGTATCAGAAGCGTTTTGGCGTATCGCTCGACCCTGACAAAGAAGTCGCGCCGTTAATCGGTTCGAAAGAAGGGATCGCGCATATCGCTTTATGCCTGTTAAATCCGGGGGACATCGCGTTAATTACCGACCCGGGGTATCCGGTTTATGCCATCGGGACAAAACTGGCCGGCGGTATCCCTTACTATCTGCCAATTTCGCCGGATAACAACTTTTTACCCGACCTGGACAATATCCCGACCGAGATTCTGGCGAAAACAAAGGTATTATGGTTAAATTACCCGAATAATCCTACAGGAGCCGTCGCCGACCTCAAGTTTTTCAACAAAGCGGTCGAATTCGCGAAAAAGCATGATATCTGTATTTGTCACGACGGCCCTTATTCTGAGGTAGCATTCGACGGGTATATCCCGGTCAGCTTTTTGCAGGCGGAAAGGGCGAAAGATGTAGGTATAGAGTTCCATTCTTTTTCAAAAACCTACAACATGACCGGATGGCGCATCGGTATGGCCGTGGGGAACGCGACGGCGATCAATGCACTAAAAACATTGAAATCCAATCTGGATTCCGGTATCCCCCAGGCAATTCAATACGCGGCGATCGAAGCTTTGACCGGACCGCAGAACTGCATCAAAGAACATAACGATGTTTATCAGCGCCGCCGCGACCTGATAGTTGATACATTGAACAAGATGGGGCTGGAAGCAAAACAGCCGAAAGCCAGCCTGTATATCTGGGCAAAAGTACCGCACGGCTTCACTTCGGTGGAATTCACCAATGATTTACTGGATAAAACGGGCGTGGTGGTAACGCCGGGTACCGGGTACGGCAGCAACGGGGAAGGTTACGTCCGGCTTTCGCTGACAATCGCGGACGCTTTGCTGCTGAAAGGGCTTTCCCGGATGGTACAATGGCATGATGGTAAGAACATTATGAGGCCTAAAAAAGTATAACCCGCTGCGGTATCGGCGGATAATATTCGTATAGCGCACAATATGAAGACGGGCAGGATTAACACTCGCTGCCCGTCTATTATTATACTTTACATAATTATTTAATCAAGGCTGAACGGCGGATATTTATCCGTTACCAGGAGAAAACCGTAAGCTGAGACGCGTAAACCCCACCGGTATACACCTAAAACAAAATCAAAAATCCCCCGCGGATATCGGCCGGTGAAAAGAATCGCGAACCAGGCAACGATCACGCAGATAAGGCCGCAATTCCGATAAAGAAAAGCACAAAATAATGGGGTATCGCCAGGAACCATTTTACCAGTGGTATCCATCTGTTCAGGTCCCTTTTAACATCGGGATAATTGATTTCAAGATGGACCGATTGCTCTTCGTCGGTTGACGGGTAAACATCGGTCATCAGTAAGAGATACGTGCCGACCCTGGCGCCAAACCGGGTGAAAGCCAGATTCCAGTCAAACCACCATTTGGGGTATTTTTGCCTGAAAAGAATCATGAGCAGTGTAGACATAAACAGAATGCCGACGCCACCGGCCGCGCCGGCTGCCCAGTTATGAGTGTGTTGTCCCCAGGAAGTGCCGTTACTGGAAAGCAGCCCCAGAACAATGGCAATGGGTATCACCGTGAAGATGCGAAAGAACGATGTCAAACGATTGAGCAGCCGATCAGGGTAATCAATTGTCACTTTTGCGGAATAATCTATTTTGTTTTCGGCCATGTATATTGTTCTCCTTTTTATATTTTAGGAAGATTCGATTTTGCTTTATGGGCAAATTAGTTTATCGTTTCGGTATTTACCATCTGAATCCTCACGAATCACTGCCCAGATTAGCGAACCCACCCAACCAACTACGGTAAAACCTAGAAAGATGTTTATTAGCAAGATAGCAACAATTTGTTTTTTTCGTCTAACAAAAGCAATAAAGGTTGGTATGAAATATATGGCTAAGAAAATTACCCCTATAATAAAAATACCAACAATTGGTATTGCCATATCTCCAATATTCACAATAAATCATTCTCCACAATAATTTTCACAATTATACACCTAAAAATAAAAGTTCGCGAGGACAAAAATTAGAAGTTTAATATTCGAGGCTAAAAGTGTATTCGAGGCCACTTTACACGACATAACATATAAAATGAGCCAAATTTAAAGGCTCTGTAGATTGAGGTTCAATGCCCGGGGGTTTTTCTCCCGGGCATTTTTATTTGCCCAAAGAGGGGATGAAATGAATCAGCAATCAAGTATCAACCATCAAAAATCTTGGGGGACCTTCGAGCGCAATGCTAAAATTCTTTCCCTCTATAGCAACGGCGAAACGCCGGCCGCCATCTGGCGCTTTCTATGCGTCTCCGGGTGGAAAATCAGCCGGCAGCGGGTCCTTCAAATCGTCGAAAAATACGCCAGAAAGGAGAGTCACAATGTTTGAGGACCTTGAATATTACACCCTCGTTTGTGAATACAGACAACTAAAAGATGCCGAGGTTAAAAATGAATTATGGCCGGCTGAGGCTGGGGTAATGAATGCCCTGGGAAATGAACTTTGCCGGCGCAATTTGGAGTTGGAATGTATAACCCACGAGACAAAGTAGTACCCTGTCACCGGAATTACCGGTTTTGCAAGGTTGACGGTTATGCCGTAGAAGACACCGCCAAGACGGCCCGCATTAAGGCGTGTGAAATATGCGGGGCCCCCCTTTATCCTCGAAGTGTGAGTTATCCCGAACGCGGGAATACCAAATAAAAGGAGTGTAAAAGCATGGTAGCCCAAGATTTTAAGATCGGACCTAAAGCGGACCTCCGGGGAGCGGACCTCCAGAGCGCGGACCTCCGGGGAGCGGACCTCCAGAGAGCGGACCTCCGGGGAGCGAACCTCCGGGAAGCGGACCTCCGGGGAGCGGACCTCCAGAGCGCGGACCTCCAGAGAGCGGACCTCCGGGGAGCGAACCTCCGGGAAGCGGACCTCCGGGGAGCGGACCTCCAGAGCGCGGACCTCCAGAGCGCGGACCTCCGGGGAGCGGACCTCCAGAGAGCGGACCTCGATTACTCTTGTTTACCCTTGTGGTGTGGTAGTAAACAAATGAAAGTCGATCGCAAAATTGCGCTCCAAATCCTCGCTCATTTTTGTGCACTCGACTGCGATGATATGGACGTTAAGGCTATCCAGCTGGATAAAACGGTGAACGCCCTGGCATTACAATCGCACCATGCGCACGAATTACTTGAGACATAGGAGACAGACCATGGATAACGTGAAGACGGTTGATCAAGCTAATATCCACTCCTACCGGCCTCGCCTCGAAGATTGGCACCCGGAGTGCGACAACCTGAAAACACATGTTGAAGTCAAGAATAAGGAGATCATTGTCCTGGACGGTCAATTTCATGAGGACTATGACACTCTCAATTATGGCCCACGTGATACCGTCTTCGTTTTGTTTTGCATGGCCCGCGACGAAAAGAACGCCGCTAACGCGGCCTTCCGCTTCAAAATGCTTTCCAGTCATGCCATCCTGGTACGCCAGGTCCACGACTGGTTAAAAAAAGTTCCGGAGACCGGTCGGAATCAATTGCCGGTCCGCGGTACCTTAGTATTTGAAATACCCGACCACGGCCCGACGCGGCCGATGTGGTTTATGAGGTAGAAAAGGGAAATGGTAACAAAAGCTAAATATTCCGATGCCGTTAAACTTGAGGACCTGAACAAACAAACGTTCTATCTTTGCGGGAAAAGAGTCGGCATTTGTTCGGCGCGTGAATATCAGGAATACGGCAAATTCTATTATTGCCTGGACAAAGGCACCCCCTGCAGCTGCCGGTCCCGATGGTCCATTAAGTTTTCGGAATGCAAAGTGGGTATCACTCCTTGAAAATCCTATAGGTGGTCGATTGATGGGTTGATGGGTGGATATAGGAAACAAAATAAAAAAATTAAGGAAGTGAAAAATGCTTACTAAAATTAGAGCCCAAATTGCGGCCAAGCTGGCCGAGAAAAACGCCCTCGAGGGGCAGGATACCACAGATCTACCGGTCGACGTCTGCAAATCTCTAACCGTTAAGGAACGGATGGAGATCTTCTCGACGTCAGTTAAACTTACTCATCAGATGGGTGAGCGCTGGATTCAGGGCCAGACCAAGCGCTGGTTCCTGAAGGAAGAGGCCGGCGCGGTCTCCATGAACGCCATCCTGATCATGGCCGTATTGGCAGCCGTGGTCTTCATCGTCTTGGCCAACCTTTTCCCGGCCATGCAGGCCGCGAATGCGACGATCCAATCAAATACCGCGACGGATGCCGGCACGGTTACTTCGAAGACCATTTTCGGTCTTCTCTTGTGGATCATCCCGCTGGGTATCGGCCTGGCGCTGCTCATCCGTGTCCTGACCGGACATAATGAATGAGCTTTAGTGCTTGCCGGCTAACCATGGCCGGCAGGGACTCCTTTTGGGGTATCCGGTGACAAGAAAGGGCCTCCCCCCACTTGTCCCGGATACCTCGCACTGAAAATATTAATTTGGAGTTTATTAAAATGAAAAAGATAGCGCTATTAATTGGAATTCTACTAATTATAGGTACGCTGATTTTTAGTGCTATACCCTGCCAAGCCTTTTCGCAAATCGTGATAGGTTACAATTTAACAGATAGTACGCATGGCAGTGTTGACCAATATCACAGTGATTGGGCAGCCGAAATATTTACATTGCCGGGCGGAAACAACTTAACCGCAATTTCATTAAGATTATTCCAGCCCAGTGGAGATATCGGAAACTGGCAAATACAGATCTTCAACGTCGGCACTGTTGGATCGTACCAGGAAATCATCGGGGATCCGCTGCAAACCATTCAGGTGCCATCTGTCACAACATCAAATTCTATTGGCTGGACACATTCTCACTGGTATCAGTTTCCAATAGAACCTATAACACAGGTAGCTGGCCAGCAATTAGCGATTAAATTGACTGCGGTTGGAACGTGGCCTTCTAACACAAACTCATTAGAATGGTCCAACGAATCACCTGGTACTTTGACCGGCTGCTGGTACACAAGTAACGCCTCCGGAGGACAACCGACTACCGCACAAGCTGACTTTCAGGTCTTTAGTGATTATATCGCCCCGGGTACAATTGAAACTTTGAGAGCCACCCAAGGTCCAAATGGCTTAATTCTTTCCGGAAGAGTAACGTCATTTGGTTCGAGTAATAATGTGGACACCTTTTTCAACTGGGGATTGACTACAGATTACGGAAATTTAGCCACCGGCCCAATTCTCTCACAAACTAAGGGGCCCCAAAATTTCACCGCAACAATACCAACTAATCAAATTACAGCCGGCACAACAATACATTACCAAGCATTCTATGAAGATCCTAATACTTTATCTTCTATCTACGGCACCGATTATACCTTCACCATACAGTCTTCTGCCGGGACAAACCAAAGGATAGAAACTGACAAAGCCACTAATATTAGTTACACCTCTGCAACCTTAAACGGTCAAATATTTAGCATGGGCAATGACTCAGCGGTTGACCTGAGCTTTAATTTTGGGACTACTCCAGCAATGACAAGCGCAATCACAGTGCAATCGGGGGCAACTGAATTAGGGGCCTATGCCGAGTTGTTAAATAATCTATCTTCAAATACGACCTATTATTTTCAATTTCAAAGCGAAGGATCCATTGACGGGGTATCCAATAATAATAATCAAATATTAAGCTTTACTACGCACAATCCCAGCGCATCGGGGGGCGTAAATATAATAAATGACGTATTGAACGATATCGGGATCGGGAGCGCGGGTTGGTGGCTCCTTTTAGCTCTGCTTATGATCGGCATTTGGTTAATTCCAGGGATCCGCGAACACGCTTTTGTCGGTATAATCATCGATGCGATTCTGTTAGGGTCATTTATCGCGGCAGACGTATTCAATCCCTGGCTTGTTACTATCCTCGCTATTCTAGCCGGAGCGGTTTTGGCCGTGGTAGTCATTCGAGGGATGGGGCGGGGGGATTAAATGGGAGAGCATAAGGAATCAATCCTGGTTTGGTGCCTGGTAGTTCAAATATTTACCGCAACCATACTCGGCGGATTGTTCGGCAGCGGGGCAACGTCCGGAGGGATTGCTCTGCAAGCATTCCTTCCATCCTCACCTTGGTCATTATTAACCGACGGTATCGGTTTTTGGTGGAATAGCCTGACCTTTCAGGTGTCAAGCGGCGGGTATATAGTCGGTATCTTTTTTTGGTTTTTGACCGTAGTGGAATTATTGATGCTTTTCTTAATCATAAGGGGGGATTAATGAAATGGTTAATCTTGGGAAGTCTGTTAATAATCTCCGGCCGCAGCATGAATCGCCTTTACTTTTATTACCATCAAACGCAGTTTTGGTTTTTAAAAGATTTTATACCAGTCTGGCCCGGGGGCTGGCGAGCCAGCGTCGGGGACTCTTTGCAGCTGGGCGGGTTGCTATGTGCCTGTTATTGGGCGGCATGGTTCTTGTTTCTACGTCCTGCATGTCGAACGGCGTTAGTGATGGCCAAGCGATAGAGGTTCACCTGGATAATCCCTCAGTTTGTGACGGCCTGATCTGGCTTGGCACCTTCGCTTCAGCTCCATCAAGTCCAGTTAATGACGATGCATATTATGACAGTGGACTCCACGAATCCTTGATTTATCTCGGTTCTACCTGGTATGAACTTTGCCAGGACGGTGCACCCGGTGCTACTGGAGCTACCGGAGCACAAGGCCCTAAAGGTGACACAGGTGCAATAGGAGCCACCGGAGCACAAGGCCCTAAAGGTGACACGGGTGCAACAGGAGCCACCGGAGCAACAGGAGCCACCGGAGCACAAGGCCCCAAAGGTGACACTGGAGCAACCGGAGCCACAGGCGCTGCCGGTACTAACGGTACTAATGGAACCAACGGTACTAATGGTTCAACAATGGCATACGGTCTTTATTCATCAATCCCTTCTGTTGGATCTGTAATAGATGGTTCTATTTATATTGATACAGATGATACTCATTTTTATCAAGCGCAATTAGTAACGAGTATAGGCTCGGTACAAGATCAAAACACCTCTAATAATTCAGACGATGAAGCTTGCAGTAATACAACCTGGTACGCTCAAACATTTACAGCTTCTTCTAGTTACACTATGGGGAGTTTATCCCTTTTATTAGGTAGCCAATACTCTAGTTCCTCTTGTACGATTTTATTAGAAACTACATCTAGCAATAAACCATCGGGTACAATACTTGGAACATTTTCCTTAAATTTGGCCTATTCAACAACTTGGCAAACAATAACTTCCTCGGGAATTTCATTAAATAATGGAACTCTCTACGCAATAGTAGTACAAGGAATTGCAGGCAATTATACTACATGGCGCGATTACTGGAACTCGAGTCCCTATTCGGGAGGACAGGAATATTACACTTCAAACTCAGGTACAACCTGGACTTCTCAAAATGCAGATTTATGTTTTAAAGTCTTATCACTTGGTTCGGCTACCGAACAGTGGGTGCAAATCAAATGACAGAACTTGAAATTTGTTTACTTTGCGGCGGGGCTATGACCGCCTTTATGTTTATCAATTTTTTTGTGAGCAGCTGGGTGCTCTGTTTTGCAATCATTCTCCTGGCGCTGGGCACGCTTTCAACAATGCCGGCGCCGGTCAATCCTTTCTTATTTGCAGCAGTGGCGGTGGTGGCGGTGGGATATACTCTCCAGTTCGCGATCAGGAAATTCAGGGACGTCTGATATTTCCTGGGAAAATAAAAAGGAGTCTGATTTATGAGTTACCACACGCAATTACTTTTATCAGAATCGATCACGGCGATTGAGATAATCGGCGTTCTGATTGCCCTGTTTGTAAGGTCCTCTTGGCTTCGGAAGTTTTTCGGGAATAAGATCGAAAATGCTACGGTCCATGTTTGGGTCGGCGGGGCCTTCGATCCGGTGAAGGGGAAATTGATTCATGTCGTCGACGGGACTTATTGGTATCGATTCAAATATTATAACGTCTACCGTGAAGTCTGCTGCCCGCGGGATTATCCGATCATCTACGAGAACGGTAAACGGGAGGTTCGGGCCCAGGTAGGCCGATATCGCGCATTGCCGCTGTTTACTGAAGGCGAGGCCACCAATAGTTCAGAATCAATCCTCGCCTCGGGCCAGCTGGTGGAGGTATTTGTCAATATCGTGAAGGCGATCAAAAAGAAAGGTCTCCAGATCACCGGGGCCATGATTGCGATTATCTTGTTGATAATGGTAGTAATCGGCGCCGGCGCCTATTTATATATGCGCTCACAAAAGAAGACTGCCGCACCGGTGAGCATCCAGACTACGGAGATCAACAATGGGCAACACTAACAGGTCGTGGGCGGAGAATGAGGCTCGGCTGCGGGATGAGTTCGGGACCGCAAAGCGTCCCGGGGAGTCGGCAAAGGAACTCCTGCGGTATTCGGATACCAACCGCCGCGTCAATGAAGATATGGCGCACTGGTGCATGGCCGGCCGGATCGCTTTCACTGCCCTGGTGGCCGGGTCACCGAAGCCGAAAGAGGCCGTAATCACTTGGGGCTGGATACTGGCGATCATTGAGGATGCTGAGAAGTACCAACTGACGCTGGATGATAAGCAGGACTCCCGGAATGAGTTTCTGGAGGCCGTGTCTTACCTGGCGCAGAGTCAAAAGAACAAAAACGGCGGCTCAATAAATATTAATACTGGAGGTGGGCAAGATGACTCCCAAACCTAATACATTATCAATTCTCATGGACGGGCAATATAAGGATGAAAACACCGGCGAGACGGTCAATCCCGATCTTTTAACCAGGACTCACATGTACGTCATTCCGGACGATCTCCGGGGCGGCAAGGTATCAAGCGTAATATTAAAAACCGCAACCGATGGGCATTGATCACAGAAATTTTCTATTGCTGCCTGGGCGCCCTAATTGGGCTATTGATGGCGAAGCGAGGCTGGTAATGATTAGCGATGCTTACGGCAAAAAACATACATTCATCGTACCGGATGATTTCAAGGGCAGTCGGGCTAATAAAAAGAGAGCTCTAAAATGGTCTTTGTTTATTACTCTTTTATATTATGCCTTTGGAATGGTTTGTATTTTTTGGGGGTATTGGCTTGCCAAACATTAATATTTCCGGAGTTCAGGGAGCTTATAAGACGTCGTCGATGGTTTACCAGATGAAGCGCCTAATCGCGCTTTATCCCGAGATCTACACCGGCGATTCGATTCATACAAACCTGAAACTCCGGGATGATATTTTCCCAGGGTTTCATTATCACAACAATACGGACCTGCGGGATTATATGAAACTCGTCTACGCAGCGCCTCCCAAAGGTGAGATGGGGCAGCATCTCAATAAAATCATCGGTTTTGATGAGATCGATAACACCTATACTCATCTTGAGCTACGGATACAGGCGGTCCGTGATGAGCTCCTGGGCTGTTACCAGGATGAGAAGTTTCACAATCACTTTTTCTACACCCTCCACCGGCCATCTAACGTCAATAAAATCATCCGTGATTTCACGGAGGTTTATATGATCCCGCATCATCGCGGCAATGCTGAACAAATGAGCTCATTAAAACGCTGGACTATGATGGCTGCCGGCGTTGAGGTCCCGTCAACCGAGGAGGTCTATCTTGATGTGATAGACGGCCGGACCCGGGCGATCAGTGAGCTGCCGGAGCCAAACATCGACCGGTTATGGAACGGCGGATCTCATCGGAAGGAATGGTATCACCGTGAGGAGGCTGTCATATGATCACCTTCACCATGAATTATATCGCTTTAATTTACGCCACGATCGGGATTGTTTGCGGCTGCGTGGCGATTTCTTGGGGGACAATCGCAATTAAGAATAAGATCGATGAATTACTGGCCCGCCATCGCCAGGTCGCGCACCCGGGTAAGAAAAGATTGATAAGGGGGAAATAATGACCGCGATCTTATGTCTATTCTGTTTTGCTGCTGGTTATTTTCTCCCGGATATTATCAAAAGACTCAAGAATGACCTGGGGAAAGGCAAAAAGCCGGAAAACACGCCAAAAACCTCTCCAGACTCAAAAAACGACTTGCCAGAATCGAAAAATAGGCCATCATAACTAAAAAGACATGTAAAAGGTAGGTTCAAATTGAGCGTAGAAAATACCAATAGAACAACAGCGATATGCTTTAAGAAAACACCTTGTAAATATCGCTATCCCGGCCGATGGCAGCAATGCCGGCATTGTTTTTATTACGGCTTCCCGCCAACTGCACAAAAAGGTTTTACAGTCCTCGAAGTTATTATAATTATTGGCATTATTATGATCATCGGTACGGTTGGGTTATCTTTGTCCCACCAGGAAAGCGCCTTAGAGGCCATTCCGACGACGACTATCATCGAGCCGATCAGGACGCCGGTGACTCTGACACCGGGCCATAATTACATCATTGTGCCAACCGAAGATCAGGTGTATTAAATGCCAAGACAGCATTATAAAACAAAGTACGGCCGTTCAGAGTTTTGGTCCCTTCATTGGTATAAGGAACTGAGGACCAAGCAAGAGCGCCGTGCTATCTACGGGATGGCCAGGCGGGCAGGCATGGACCGGGCTGCTGCGAATGTTTTGCGGGACGTCAGTAACCGGAAGGCTGCCGGCGCGATTAAGGATTTCCTTCGGAAAGATGGGCGGTTGGATTATAAGGCCAATGCCTATATTGACAAGCGGCTGCCAGTTCGGATTATTAAGAACGCCCAGGGAGTATTACATCATGTCGAGGATTGGGGGGGGTAAATGCCTGCTGAGGTCCAGTACGGTTATACAAATGACATCATCCTGATTTTCGGCCTGGTGGATATCGTGATCTTCGGGATCATGGGTGTGTGTTATTGGACACTGAGAAAAGAGATTAACCATGGGGTCAAAGAAGTCCTGGAGTACATATTTAAGGGTCCGATCGCTAAGCGGATCCGTAAGAACTGGTGGCTGTTAGGTCTGCTGGTGGTATCATGCATCGTCATTTATTTAATTAATCATTAATAAATCAGGAAAAATTAAGCAAAAGGGCAAGGAAAAGGGTGGGTATTTTGTTTTGTCGCGGCGGCGGGACAAGGCATTTTTTTTCAAAGAAGTTCAGCAAAGGCGGGTGGTCAGGCTGACCTTACTTTGCATTAAAATTTTTAATTTTGTGATTTCTACTATTCTTACAGTGGCAAACTGGAGGTAAGAAATATGAACTCTTTACAGAAGGCAGTACCTTACATCTGTGGACCTGATTTTATCAAATTAGCTATAACGCCAAGGGATAAATTAAAACCTTGCTGGGTAAACCAAAGTGTATGCGCCGAGGGTCTATGCTGCCGGTGCGAAATAGCCTCCGAGCTTTACAGGCTCGCATTATCTCAAAGTGAGACTGAGAATGCACTCAACTAAGAAAAACGACTCGCTACAATCAAATTCTAGGTAGGTCAATTGCACGGGCCTTATCCAAGTGAAGGCCCATTTACGCATAATTACGCGGTGAATAAATGGTTGGGGTAGAACAATGTTTGAGACGCCGGTACCAGGCATTTCAAACTACATAGGATTATCGGGTCCTGTCGCGATGGCGAATAGAACTTGAGGCCCTCGGGCCAATTATCGGACGCCGGCAATGGCGCCACGAAACAGTTACCAGGACAAAGGTACATACCAGGATGAGTGAGGGGTAAGGGATACCTCATCGAGCTTATAACTCGGCGCCCTCTGAAAATCCCGGGCTGAGCAAACGCCAGGCATAATTGCAGGGCACTGGTGGCGTGGCAGCGAGAAGAAGGGAAAGTACGGCTGACCAACGACGTTGATAGGGTATACTGGATCGTCGAAAAATCGGGAAGGGTCTTACGGGGCCCTTCCCTGCCTCGATTTCCTGAGTGCCAGGATACCTTGAAGCTGGAAAAATTAATTAACCTCCCGCGGGAGGGCCGGGAATGTGCAGCGGTCGGGTCGGACCTTCTGTTTTGTTACTTTTATCTTATCATATATGAAAATATCGAAAAGGAATAGTGACAAAATGTCACAAAAACCGCCATCCCTGGCCGGATCCGGCCACCGGCAACCCGGTAAAAACCGCCTTCTAATTATTTACAGCGTCAGTTTTCTCTTTGATGGCCGCCCAAATTAAAGCAGCCAACCAGCCTATGCCGGTCCAGCCGGTAAACAGGTTTAAAATGAAAATGGCTGCTGCTTGACGTTTTTTATTGAGCACTGCGACGATCGTTGGGAAAAGATAGATAATCAGGGCAAATAAGGCGATCAAGAAAATAGTCCAGGGTGCCAGGGAATGAAAGTTAGACCAATAGCCGGAATTGAAAAAGTTCGACATTAAATTTTCCTCCTAACATTAAAATTGAAGTCCTTCATATCTAAACTATCCTTGACATAATTACGATGATCATAATATTGTTTAATCGCCAGGGCCACCCAGGATCCAATTTTCAGGTTGTCTTCGATCGCACCGATCTTAGCGAGCTTCCAATCTTCCGGAGAGATATTGTGAACAATCACCTGGTAACTTTGCAAAAATATTCTCCCAAAAAAACAGTTGACTATATTGACAATGGTTAAATATCTAAGTAGAATAGTTGATAGTTATATTATTTATTACATTGTAAAGTTTGTATATAGTTCTTTTGGGCACAAAGGGTTAGGAAAAACAGCCTAGGCACGCTCAATCTTACATAACATATATTATGCGCCCCAATATTTACATGTTTTCACCAGAAACACAATAGCTTATCTATTGGGAATAATTAATTAAAATGTTTTGTGTTTGTTCTGTTTGTAATTTTGGATTTTTCCCGCCGATAATTATATTTGTTTGTTAACGATTAACGCATTTTAATATTTCAATGCTTTATTTCCCGCCGCTGACCGTTTTTATGAATTCCCCCAAAATATGAGAATGGTTATTAAAACAATAACAATACCACAATTTCATTGAATTTCAGGGATAATATAATTATGTAATGTACAAACCTGCCGAACGTTTTAAAACCAACAAACCTGAAATATTTTGAAATATATTGTGTAAACCTTGAGAATTTAAAAACTTGCCTTACTTAAACGGGCTTTGGCTATGTCATGATACGGAATTTCGGTAAAAACGGCCTAATTTTCGATTACAGCGATTATCGAGCTCAATTTTGGTTATTTTGCGGCTGATACCCGGTTTTGTCAGTTAAAAGTTCACTGATCCGTTGCAACAAACCGGTTAATCCCCATTTTTTTACCGCGGAGACAAAATACATGTTTTCCTGGATTTCCGTTTCGTTAGACGACAAATATTGTAAAGCTTCTTCTTCGGTCCAACTTTTATCCTTTACCAGTGCCAGGTCAATTTTGTTTAAAACGGTAATCCGGGGTTTTTCAAAAATCCCCAAATCGTTCAGAATATTTTCCACCGCGTGATTTTCTTCCGCGGCATAGGGTGAAGAAAAATCGATAACATTTAATAAGAGGTCGGCCTCTTCCAGTTCTTCCAAAGTGGCGCGGAAAGCGCTGATAATATTCGTCGGTAGTTTGCGGATAAATCCGACCGTATCGCTTAAAAGCGCCATTTTACCATCCGGCAGCATAATCCTCCGCGTAGTCGGGTCAAGCGTAGTAAAAACTTTATTTTCGCTGGCAACATTAGCCCGGCTGATGGCATTGAGCAAAGTGCTTTTCCCGGCATTGGTATACCCGACAAGCGCAATAATGGGAATACCGCTTTTATGCCGGCGCTGACGATAGAGATAACGCTGTTGACTGACTTTATCCACCTCGGCGCTGAGGCGATGAATCCTTTTTTCAATCAACCGGCGGTCAGTTTCCAGTTGCGATTCGCCGGGACCCCTGGTACCAATGCCGCCGCCGAGTCTTTCCAGATGGCTCCATTGGCCGGCTAAGCGCGGCAATAAATACTGGTGTTGCGCCAGTTCCACCTGAAGTTTACCTTCCCGGGTTTGAGCGCGCTTGGCGAAAATATCCAATATCAAAGCCACACGGTCGATGACTTTGACCTGCAGGGCTTCTTCCAGGTTCCGCTGCTGGACAGGCGAAAGTTCATCGTCAAAAACAACCGTATCAAAATGCAATTCATCTTTTAACGCCACGATTCCGTCGAGTTTGCCTTTACCCAAATATAATGCTTTAGTGGGTGAATCCAGGCGTTGAATAGTGGTACCGACGACAATGCCGCCGGCGGATTTCACCAGCTGCGCCAGTTCGCTTTGCGAAGCTTCAGCAGAAACGATTCGCTCACTGTCTTTGGTGGCGACGGTTACCAGAAACGTTTTTTCGGGCTGGATTTGGGTTGAGATGATGTTGTTTTTGATAATATTCTCCAAAATGACAATACATTATGTAAGGTATCAAATAGTGTAACATTTTGAATGAATAAGCATTAATCTATTCTGACATAAAACAAAGATTAATTACACCGCCGCTAATTATGTAAGGAAACAAAATATGAGTAAAATTTAAATTTAATCTAAAATATTACTAAATATTTGTTTTAGGCTTGGTCTTATTTCAAAAACAAAACAAGAAATGTGCCTGAACAAACGTATTATTCGGGGCTAAATAAATACCCCTTCCATTAGACAGGCATCAAATTCTTCCTGAGGCATGCCCAGAAATTCACGGCAAACGAATTCAGTGTGTTCGCCCATGCGCGGCGCGTTACGATAAAGCTTGGCCGGAGTCCCGGATAATCTGGAAGCCTGGGCGAGATAAGTGAAATTCCCCAAAACTTCATGCTGGGCCGTCCAGAAACATTCTCTTTCTTTGAGCTGGGGATCATCGCACAAATCATGCGTATTTTCGACGGCACCGGCAGCCACGCCTGCTTTTTGGAGCAGTTTGGTCACGTCCTCGGCGGTTTGCTGCAAAGTCCACGCTTCAACCAGTTCATTCAACTGGCTTTCATTCTTTTTACGGTTAATGACAGTAGCAAACTTGGGATTTTTACTCCATGACAATTGTCCGGCAGCCTTACAAAATGCCAACCATTCTTCATCAGTAAACACACTGACGGCACACCATCTGTCGTCGCCTTTGCAGCGGTAAATGCCGTGAGGTGCGGCATATTCGCAGGAATTGCCTTTCAGGCTTTCATCGACTTTCACGCCGGGGTAATTAATCAGATTCGGTGCGAAGAGATTCAATCCGACTTCAAGCTGGGAAATATCCAACGCCTGGCCTTTACCGGTCCGCCGGCGGTAATCCAAAGCGCCGATGAGAACGGCAGCGGCAAAATGCGGTACGACATAGTCGCTGTAAGCGACCTGTAATGAAATCGGTTCTTTACCCGGCCAACCTACCATATTAACGATGCCGGCTAAGCCGTTGATATGATTTCCCAGTCCGGGTTGTTTGGCCGCCGGACCTGTTTGTCCCTGGTTGGAATTGCGGATTAAAATGACGCCGGGATTTATTTTCTTTAATTCTTCGTAGGAAAAACCCCAGTTTTCCAGGACACCGGGACGGTGACTGTCCGCCACAACATCAGCCCAGGCGATGAGCTTTTTCGCAATCTCAAAACCTTTCGGCTGGTTCAGGTCGAGCGTCACGCTGTATTTATTACCGGCCAGATAAGCGAAATAACCGGAATTATCGATTTCGGGGATATTATCCTTAAACGGTGCCGAAGTGCGCAGCAGGTCAGGATGCTGTGAAGATTCCAGATTAACTACAGTCGCGCCGTAATCGGCCAGATATTTAAGTGTCATAGGACCGGCAATAACCCAACCAAAATCAAGGACTTTCAATCCTTCGAATACTTTCTTATCCATTTGCAGATTCCCCTTTGAATTTATCGATACTACGAAGCTAAATAACCCCGGATTGATGTAAAACCGCGAGCTCTGATTTGGACATTCCCAATTCCTGCTCATAAATTTCCGGGTTATGTTCGCCGATAAGCGGCGCGCGTTTCTTGAACGTGAGCGGGGTTTCGGATAGTTTGGCAAAGGCGCCGGGATAAGTTATAGTGGTGCCCAATTCAGAATGTTCGATATTGACCCAGTACTTGCGGGCTTTAAGCTGATCGTTTTCCTGAATATCATGCGCGTTACACACCGGATACAGCATGATGCCCCGTTTGAACGATTCCAGGTACAGTTCGGCTTTAGTATAGCGCAGGAAGAATTCGCCGATGGGTTTTTCCAACCGGTCCTGCATTTCCTGGGTCTGTTTCAGCATATCCAACGTGCGCCAATCATAGTTTTTCAGATAGTCAGGGATTTCCCCTTTCTCAGCCATCCATTTGGTAATTGCCTGGTTGGTTTTTATACCGGAAGGGCCGCCTAAGATATAGAAGGAAACAAATCCGTCTTTACAGCGCCAAAGCAGCCGTTGTTTCGTATCCGACCACCGGCCTGAAAGGAACGAACCTGCCCGTTTGTACAGAATCTTATTAACCTGCCAGAGCGGGATACCGTTGGCAATTTCCCAGAGTACGCATTCCTGGGCAGACACATCAACATACTGTCCTTCGCCGCTGGTTTCCCGATAATAATGCGCGATCATGCTGGCAGCGGCGGCGTGAGCTGAAGCCAATAAAAATGCTTGCGGGAAGCTGATTCTTAATGGCGCGGTATCCGGGTCGCCGGTGATATACATCAAGCCGCTCATGGCCATGACTACCAGGTCGGAACCTTTATAATCCTTATAGGGTCCGGTCTGGCCGAACGGTGTGATGGAAGTCATGACAATCTTGGGATTAATCTCATGGATTTTGGCGTAACTTAAACCCAATTTATCCAGGTAGCCGGTGGGATAAGATTCGATCAGAAAGTCGGCTTTTTTAATTAACCGGCTCAATATCTGCCGGCCGTCTTCAGTTTCGATGTCAAGGGTAATGCCGCGTTTATTGAGGTTATAGGCATACCAGTAGAGACTTTTTTCCATATCCGGAACCTGCTGGTAAAACGGCCCGATTTTGCGGCCGCTGTCGCCGCGGGGATTTTCAATTTTGATGACATCGGCACCCATGTCCCCAAGGATTTTGCCGCATAAATAGCCATTTTCATTAGTCAGGTCCAGAACGCGATATCCGCTCATCATTTCCGCGGTATTTACCATAAACAGGTCTCCCTTCTGAAGTATTTGAATGTATCGGTTTTGCAGTTACAGCAATTATAATTTGTATTGCATTTTTAAAATGGAAAGGCATATAATAAGTTAGCAAGTACGTACACGTACTTCGATGTTTATATCATATACAAGATAAGAACCGGATGTCAAGCTAATACACTGCTAATCAGTGACAGGAAATGAAATGGAAATCAGCCAGAACGGCGAGAGGGAATACGATACCTGGATACTGCTGAGCAGGGTCTATCACATGATCGCCAAGCTGCGCCGTATGGAACTGGCCAAATATAATATCCAACCGGTGCAGGCCTACATATTATTAATACTGAATTCCCTGGGCGGCGAAACTTCACCGACCGAATTAGCCAGATATGCATATGAAGATAAAAGCGCCATCTCCGATATTCTGATACGGATGGAAAAACAGGGTCTGATAACGAAAACAAAAGAAGTGGCCGGAAACAGTCGCGTTAAAGTAAAGTTGACGGAAAAGGGCGAAGAAGCGCTTAAATTATCCTCGGAAAGAGAATATTTACGGCGGGTTATGTCAGTATTATCAGCGGACAAATTGGAGCAATTAGACTCATGTTTAGGCCTGATACGCGATAACGCAATCACTCAACTCGATATCCAGGAAAAGAAAATCATCGCGCCGTCGAAAGTCTCGAAATACTACCACAACAAAGAGTTATTTATAGAAGAACAAGCCATCATAAATTAAAAGTAAATTATCGAATACGTAATTTTAAAACTCAGGAGGGAATTGAACATGACAACCAACGAACCGGCTAAAAAAGTCCAGATGACGGAAGGAATCTTCACCGAAGAGTTGATAGCTGAAATGAGAGCTAAAACAGGGATTATCCTTCGCATCGACCAGGGGATTAACAACGAAGAAGCAACCAGGATGGCCATTCTGAAATTCGCGGACGGCATCGGCGACCCGAACCCGCTCTGGCGGAATGAAGAATATGCTAAAAAGACGCGGTTTGGTACAATCATCGCGCCGCCTTCATGGGTTTTTTCTGTCTTTGCCGGAATTAATTTCGGCTGGAAGGGACTGGGTGGCTTTCACAGTTCAACAGATGCCGAGTTTTACAAACCGATTTACCGCAACGACAAGATAACTCCCCAATGCCAATTCAACGGTTTTGACGGACCCAAACCGAGCTCCTTTGCCGAGAAAGTTATCGTCAATAAAAAAGAGAATACATACCGTAATCAAAACGGCGAACTTGTTGCTAAGGTAAACTGGTTCGTGACCAGAATGGAACGGCTGAAGGCTCGTCAAAAAGGAAGAGATTCAGCAATGAAACTGCCGTACCAGTGGAGCGAAGTCGAGCTGAAGAAGATCGAAGCCGACATTCTTGCCGAAGAACCCCGGGGTGCCACAATCCGCTATTGGGAAGATGTTCAAGTCGGCGAAAAATTAAACCATATCACCAAAGGCCCGCTGGGGATGACGGACGAGATTGCCTTCCTGATCGGCGGCGGCGCACCCATCGCCAGACTGGCTGCCCACGGCGTAATGCTGCGCAGCTATCAGACCCACCCGGCCTGGGCATACCGCGACCCTGACACCGGGGCATTAGAGCCTATTTTCTCGGTCCATTACAACAAAGCTGCCGCATTTGCTCAGGGCGGGCTGCCTTTACAGTATGATATCGGATTCCAGAGGCACACCTGGCAGATGCACCTGCTGACAAATTGGATGGGAGACGACGGCTGGCTGAAGAGAACCCACGTAGAATTCCGGAAATTCGTCTATTTTTCTGATGTTGTACGTCTGGAAGGGACAGTCACCAAAAAATACATGGATGATAACGGTGAACCCTGCGTCGATATCGACACAACAGCAATTAACCAGAGAGATGAGATGGTGATGCCGGGTACCGGCACGGTTATTTTACCATCCCGGGAAAAGAAATCCTTCCCGATCGACAAACGGCAGCCGTTGAAGAAATAATCACTGGCAAATAGTTATGTAAAGGAAGAGTCTTCTTGTTTGAGGACTCTTCCTTTTTTATCAATCTTTTAATTCCCCGTTGATGCTGACAACCATTTCCTTGAACGGAATGTGTTTGTTTGAAGCTGCAATTGCCTGTTTCGCCATGAAAGACAGTCCCGAGCAGCACGGCACTTCCATGCGCACCACGGTCAAGCTATGTAAGCCTGACGTCTCAATTATTTGAGCTAATTTTTGCGAATGCGCTTCAAAGTCATCAAGTTTAGGACAAGCCACCAGCAAGGCACTATTTTTCAGGAAATCACGATGAAAATCGGCATAAGCGAAGGCGGTGCAATCTGCTGCTAACACGACATCGGCACCTTTTAAGAAGGGCGCGGCCGCCGGAACTAAAGTCAGTTGAACCGGCCAATGGCTTAGTTGGGAAGGTTGATGACCCAAACTGGTTTCATTATCTGCTTTGGTTAATACCCGTACTTTCTCCGATGGACAACCGCTGGCTGCGGGCCCGTTGCCTTCTTTCAGACTGCGGATATGCTGTTTTATCTTAGCTTCTTTGAATTCATCAACCTCGCGTTCCTCAATTGTGATGGCTCCGCGCGGGCATTCATATAAACAGGCTCCAAGTCCGTCACAATATGTATCGCTAACTAGTCTGGCTTTCCCGCCGACGATTTTTAGGGCCCTTTCGGCGCAAGAAGCAACACAAATACCGCACCCGTTACATTTTTGCTCGTTTATCTTTACGATTTTTCGCAATATTTTTACGGTTTTCCTTTATCTTCATCAGATTTAGAGGCGCTTGGTTCTTTTTCGGCTTTCCCCTTTAACTGAGCCCAGCGTTCTTCTCCCAGGCACTGCCGGGCAGAAGGGCACCATGAGATACATGAAGACATTTGTTCGCGAAAAATCATTTTGCCGCATTTCTGACATTTTACCCGGGTTTCATCGGAAAATATTTCCACTTCAGCACCGCAATCCGGGCATTTGAATAATTCCACCCGAAGTTTACGCATATCCTGACCGGGACATTTACTATACATTTATACACGCTCTATTTTCTTTAATACAATCAATATAAAGAATTATAATCTCTTTTGCAGTGATAAATATCATACAGTTTAAAACAACGATACATACATTATGTCAGGCATTTTATGCGACAAAAGTCGCAGACTATCTTGCCATATCAGTTTAATATTAACTTTAGAGCCTTAAGGAGGATATCATGAACGAGAATGTTGAGAAGGTGTTGGATCAAATAAGACCGTCCCTTGAAGCTGATGGCGGGAATGTGGAGCTGGTGGGGGTAAAAGACGGAGTGGTCAGCCTGCGATTAACCGGAGCGTGCGGCTGCTGTCCAATGTCAACAATGACGTTGAAGATGGGTATTGAGAGGATATTGAAGTCCAAACTGCCGGAAGTAAAGGAAGTAGTTTCCGTCTAACCGAAAATAGTATTCCGCCTAACGGCTAAAGTCCTGTCATTAAAATGGATTATGACAGGACTTTTTTTGTTCAAAACAAAATATCTTACTGATACATATTTTAACAATTTCGGGAAAGAGAGAGTGAAAACGACCTAAAATTATATTACTTACACCTATAACTTGCCATGCAAGCATTATACTTGCTGTGTTTTTGTTACTTGCCATTTATTTGCTTGCATATTTGAATATTACTTGCTATAATTCACTATGCAAGTATTTAATCTGCAAGGAGGCAATATATGAAACAGGTACTGACGATCCAGGGAAAAGCAAAAAATGTTTTCAAATACACGGCACTTCTGGCCAAACGGCAAGGCGATAAGAAATTAAAGGATATGACACCCCATACACAGGAATTACCTTAATTATTATTTGCGATTTGAAACCGGCTACGCAATTAAACGAAATAATTATTACTTGACAATTGTTTAACGCGATGCTAGTATGAAAATAATCAGCCAGGAACATGAAATATGGCAAGAAAAGCCACCGTCGACCGGAATTTAGTGCTGCAATTATTAAAAGAAGGCAAGACTTCGCAAAGTATTGCCATGCAGTTTGGTGTAAGTCGTCAGGCGATTGATTTGTACCGCAAAGAGTTTTTCCGGACCGGTCTTTTACAAAACAATGTTACTCCCCTACCGGTAACAACACCCAATTCCTCGCCCCCGATAACCGGTATGCCGGCGCCGGTACAAACCCAACCCGCCGGTTTACAACCCGAGGATGTTTCTCTGGACCAGATGATAGAACTGATGATCAAAGCTTTTGCTGCGCTAAAACGAATTCCCGAACTGGAAGCCGAAGCAGCCAAATACCGTGGTGAGCATGATGCTTTAATCGCGCAAATCGCGCTACTGGAAGAACGCGAGAAGAAACGCAAGGAACAGGAAAGCCGCTGGCTGCATGCCCAAAATCCGGGTATCCTCACCAACCGTTAGCAGCGGCTGATTTCACCGAAATGGGGCAACCACTTCTTTTTTCCAGCGGTCGTAAGGAACCAACAGGGTTACGAGCGTACCACGCCCTACGTTCGACTGAATGCTTAAATTGCCGCCTAAAAGGTCAGCCCGCTCTTGCATTCCGGCCAATCCGATTTTACCGGCCTCTACGAACCTCAGGTCTTCTCCGATAACAAAACCTTTACCGTCATCTTTAAC
>Ga0182027_10003204_pt1 | contig 26139 bp, 16 predicted proteins | sample 712E1DmetaG_FD_121300 | JGI IMG/M metagenome (GOLD analysis project Ga0182027, IMG submission 121300) | Permafrost microbial communities from Stordalen Mire, Sweden - 712E1D metaG (Illumina Assembly) | ecosystem: Environmental > Terrestrial > Soil > Wetlands > Permafrost | place: Sweden...
CGGAAAAACACGGTGGCGGAGGCATTCGGAGGCGAAGGGGTGCGCATCTCCACGCGCTTCTCGACCAGTGGCTCCCCGGTTGCCTCCGGCACCGCCGGATGGCGTCCCGCCAGCTCTTCCTTGAGCTGCAGGTTCTCCCGCTGCAGCTCGTCGATCCGGTTCATCAGTTCGAGCCGGGCCGCCTGGCTCTCGAGCGGTTGCGCCGGCAGCGTCCGCGCAAAGTCGCGCATCGCGGCATCAACGCGCTGGCGCACCAAGTCCGCCTGCCGGGCATTGGGCTGCAGATCGAGGTACCGGCGGAAATGGTAGATGGCGGCGATGGGATCCTTGAAATACTGCTGATAGAGGAGCCCGGCCTCGAGGTGCGACTCGGGCGCGTCATCCCCGCGTTTTTCGATGACCCGGAGAAACGCCCCGAGCGCCTCCTTGGTGCTCCCCTGCCGCTTCAGCCGGTCGCCCTCCCGATAATAGGGCTCGTCCACCTCGGATCGCGACGCCACGTGGCTGGCGCCGCACCCGGACACACCCAGCAGAAGCACCAGCAACCCGCCCGCCCGGAGGAGGCCGGGCCACCGCCGCGGCCGGGGGCAAAGCGCAGGGAAATGGGATTGAACGCGCAAACTCGGGGTCTAAATTCACCTCACCTCCTTTTCCACACAAATCCGAAATGACCCATGACAACCAGTCGGCGCTGGCCCGCGGCCGCGAGTGCATCCACCTCGAGATCGCGGCGCTCCAGGCCACCGCGGATTCGCTCGATGCCTCGTTCGTCGCCGTGGTCCAGGCGGTGGAGGCGGTGGTGAAGGCCGGCCGGAAATTGATCTTCAGCGGCGTAGGCAAATCGGCGCATATCGCCCAAAAAATCGCCGGCACATTCAACAGCACCGGGGTGACCTCCTGCTTTCTCGACGCCACGCAAGCGCTGCATGGCGACCTCGGCCTGTGCGCGCCCGGCGACCTCGCCGTGCTGCTCAGCAACAGCGGCCAGAGCGCGGAGATGGTGCGCCTGCTCGCCACCCTCCGGCGCTTCGAACTGACGGTCGTCGCCCTCACCAGCAACCCGGACTCCGATCTGGCCCGCGACGCCGATCTGCGGTTGCTCTACCGCGTGCCGCGCGAGGCGTGCCCGCTGCGGCTGGCACCGACGGCGAGCACCACCGCCGCGCTCGCGCTGGGCGACGCGCTCGCGATGGTGCTGCTGGAACGCCGGGGTTTCACCCGCGACGATTTCGCCCGCCTCCATCCGGCCGGCAACCTGGGCACCGCGCTGCTGGTCAAGGTGCAGGACATCATGCGCACGGGCGACCGCCTGCCGGTGCTGCCCCAGCAACGGACCATCCAGGATGCGATCCTCTGCATGACGAAGGCCAAGGCCGGCTGCGTCGCCCTGATCGACGAACCCACGGGCCGCCTCGCGGGCATCCTCACCGATGGCGACTTCCGCCGGCATATTCTCGGCACGCCTGATTTCCTTTCGCAACCGATCGAACGATTCATGACCCGCACGCCGAAAACCGTTCCGGTGGCGGCGCTGGCGGTCGACGCCCTGCGGGTTTTCGATCGCTACAAGATCGACGACCTCATCGTGGTCGATGACGCCGGCCGCCCGGTGGGGCTGGTCGACGTGCAGGATCTGCCGAAGATGAAGCTGTTGTGAGGTTCCCGCCCGGCGTACCTCGCGAAAAGGGTGCCGGTGCGGTGAATTCCGCTCGCCGCCCGCCCCTCGCGTTCAAATGATCGGCGCAATCGATCGAACTATTCCCGTCATGCCCGTCCCTCCGTTTCGCTATCAAGAGCCTTTCCCGCTCGGCAAGGCCGACACGCCCTACCGACTCTTGACCAAGGATTTTGTCTCCCTGGCCCGCTTCGAGGACCGGGAGATCCTGAAGGTTGATCCCGAGGCGCTGGCCTTCGTCGCGCAGCACGCGTTCCGCGACTGTTCCTTTCTGCTCCGGGAAGCCCATCTGCGGCAGGTGGCCGCAATCCTCGACGACCCGGCGGCCTCTGACAACGATCGCTATGTCGCGCTCACGATGCTGCGCAACGCCGAGATTTCCGCGGAGGGCATTCTGCCCTTTTGCCAGGATACCGGCACGGCCACGATCGTGGCGAAAAAAGGGCAGCAGGTCTGGACCGGCGCGAATGACGCCGAGTATCTGTCGAAGGGCGTCTACCGGACCTACACCGAGGAGAACCTGCGCTATTCGCAGACGGTCCCGCTCGACATGTACGAGGAGATCAACTCCGGCACGAACCTGCCCGCGCAAATCGACATCGCGGCGACCGAGGGTGCCGCCTACGAGTTCCTCTTCGTCGCCAAGGGCGGCGGTTCCGCCAACAAGACGTTCCTGTTCCAGGAGACGAAAGCGTTGCTCAACCCGAAAAACCTCGAGGCGTTCATCGCCGACAAGATGAAGTACCTCGGCACGGCGGCCTGCCCGCCCTACCACCTCGCTGTGGTGATCGGCGGCACGTCCGCCGAAACCTGCCTCAAAACGGTGAAGCTCGCCTCGGCCAAATACCTCGACACGCTGCCGGCCCGCGGCAACGAACTCGGCCAGGCGTTTCGAGACGTCGAACTCGAGGCCAAGGTCTTGCAGGCCGCCGCCGCCTGCGGCATCGGCGCGCAGTTCGGCGGTCGGTATTTTGCGCTCGACGTGCGGATCATCCGCCTGCCGCGCCACGGCGCCTCCTGCCCGGTTGGCCTCGGCGTCTCGTGCTCCGCCGATCGCAATATCAAGGCGAAGATCGACCGCGACGGTGTCTGGCTCGAGCAGCTCGAGTCCAAGCCCGGCCGTTTCATCCCCGATCGCTACCGGATCGTCCGCGAGGAGAACATCGTCCAGATCGATCTCAACCGGCCGATGTCGGAGATTCTCGCCGAGCTCACGCGCTACCCCGTCACGACCCGCCTGTCGCTCAATGGCACGATCGTCGTCGCCCGGGACATCGCCCACGCCAGGCTCAAGGAGCGCGTCGACGCCGGCCAAGGGCTGCCCGATTACTTCAAGCGGCATCCAGTCTACTACGCCGGTCCGGCCAAGACGCCCCAGGGCTATGCGTCCGGCTCGTTCGGCCCGACGACGGCGGGGCGCATGGACACCTATGTCGATCTCTTCCAGTCACTCGGCGGCTCGATGGTGATGATCGCCAAAGGGAACCGCAGCAAGCAGGTGACCGACGCCTGCCGGAAGCATGGTGGTTTCTACCTCGGCTCCATCGGTGGCCCGGCAGCCGTTCTGGCCAAGGAAAACATCACGAAGGTCGACCTGCTCGAATACCCGGAACTCGGCATGGAAGCCATCTGGAAGATCGAGGTGCAGAATTTCCCGGCCTTCATCCTCGTCGACGACAAGGGCAACGATTTCTTCACCAACGCCTGCCTGCACGGCGCTCCGCCAACTCCCAAGAAATAGCCCAGCACGCGTCGGATTCAGCCGACGACGACCGTTGTGATCGTCGGGAATGTTCGGCCGCAACCGGGTCGCGGCAGGAAGCCGGCGGTTCACGCCCCGCCCACGCCCGGCAGGCTGCCGCCCGGTCGGGTCATCGTCCGCGGGTCGAGCACCCGGTCAAGGGTGGCGGCGTCCATCAGCCCACGTTCCAGCACCACCTCGCGCAGCGTGCGTCCGGTGGCCAGTGCGTCTTTGGCGACCGTGGCGGCGGCATCGTAACCGATGTAAGGATTGAGGGCAGTGACCAGCATGAGCGAGCGGTTCACCAGCTCCTCGCACCGGGCTGGGTCAGCTTCCAGACCGGCGATGCAACGCCGGGCGAAGACCCGGCACCCGCGGGCGAGGCAGGCGATGGTTTCGTGCAGCGCATGGGTGATCAGGGGCATGGTCACGTTGAGCTCGAAGTGTCCTTCCCTCCCGCACAGGACAACGACGTTCGCCAGGCCGGTGGCATAGAGGCAGACCTGCACGAGCATCTCGCTCATCACTGGGTTGACTTTACCGGGCATGATGGAGGAGCCGGGTTGGGTGGCGGGCAGACGGAGCTCGGCCAGGCCCGCCCGCGGGCCCGACCCCAGCAGGCGGACATCGTTGGCGACCTTGGTCAGGCTGGCAGCAATCGTGGCCAGATGGCCGGCCACCTCGACGCAGTCGTCGCGACCTCCTTGCGCCTCGAAATGGTTGCGAGCCTCGCGAAACGGCACGCCCGTGCGCTCCGTCAGAATGCGGCAGACGCGCGCGGCGAATTTCGGGTGGCAGTTGAGGCCCGTGCCGACCGCCGTGCCGCCGATGGCGAGTTCCTCGAGGGCGGCGGTCGCGCGCCGCGCCCGCTCCGCGGCCTTGCGCACTTGCATGGCGTAGCCGGAGAACTCCTGCCCCAACGTCAGCGGCGTGGCGTCCATCAGGTGAGTGCGGCCGGTTTTCACCACGTTACCAAAGGCCTTTGCCTTGGTTTCCAAGGCGGCGGCGAGCTCCTCCAGCGCTGGCACCAGTTCCGCGGTGAGGGCAATCGCGCTGCTGACGTGGAGCGCGGTGGGAATGACGTCGTTGGAGGACTGGCCGAGATTGACGTGGTCGTTCGGATGCAGGGGCGCCCTTCCGCCAGAAGATGAACCGGCCAGCTGGCGGGCCCGGTTGGCGATGACCTCGTTCATGTTCATGTTCGACGAGGTGCCCGAGCCGGTCTGGAAAACATCGACTGGAAACTGGGTGGCCAGCCCGCCATCGACAATTTCCTGCGCCACCTGGCAGATCAGGCGGCCTTTTTCGGCGTCCAGGAGGCCGAGTTCCTCATTGGCCGTGGCGCACGCCAGCTTGACCAAAGCGAGGCCGCGGATGAAGCCGGGGGGCATTGGGTGTCCACTGATGGGAAAATTGAGCACGGCGCGTTGCGTGGACGCGCCATACAGCGCATCATCCGGGACAGGCATTTCACCCATGGAGTCGCGTTCAATTCTCATCGTTAGGAAGGGGCTGGCAGACTGGAAGATTCCAAGTCCGACGGGCTGCCAAATAGCAGCCTAGACCACGACGTCAGAAAAGCAAAGCCCCGCACGGAGGGTGCGGGGCGCAAGGAAAACCGTCGGATTGGAGAAACGGGGTGGGGGTCAGAATCGGATCGAGAGGAGGGCACCTTCCGATTCGGGCCGGATATTCAAGTGGTCCAAGCCATCCTCGTCCATGTGGCGGATCACACTACGGCGGGCATGTTCCGGCGCCGCCGGTTCCGGTTGTTGATAGGTTACGGCCGAACCCAATGCAGCCAGGAGCCGGGCCCGGCGCGATTCAGTAGCCGCCGCAGCGGTCGGAAGGAGTTCAGCCGAATGCCGGACGCGCATCGCGGGCATGGCGCGATCCTCAAAGCCCAGTGAAGGTGCCACCAAGGCGGGCTCAAGTGTGGCCGGGACAAGATTGACAGCCATCGAATCGGCCACGGTCAATTCCGCCGACCTTTCGCGGCCTTCCGGCAGATGGTCGAGCCAGGAGATGGCGCCAGTACCTTCCTTGGCTGTCTCCCGGGGCGCATCGACCGCCGCGCTGGGCGCCGAGGCGACATCAGTCACCGCCAGTTGATCCAGCCGACGAATTGAGGTGGGGTCCGTCACCGCGATTGGCTGCGCGGAAACCATCCGCTGCGCCTGGGCCACCGCTACTCGTGTCGGGAAATTCGTTCCGGAAACCAAGCGAGATTCGCCTTCCGATTGCGAATAGCGAACAATCGACAGGAAAGTAACGGCAAAGATGGCCGTGGCGCCCAGCGGTATACCCAGCCGCCCAAACCGTCCGTACACGGCGGCGAATCCGTGCCACCACGATCTCCTCTCGACCAAGGCGGCCAGTTGTTTCTGCCGCAGGTCGCGTTCGAATTCAGTCCAAAATGCAGGCGGCGGACGCTCGGCACGCTTGAGGCGCAACAAGTCCTCGAGCGTAACCTTGGGCAGAGGGCTGGAAGGACGATCAGGCATGATCAGCTAGCGGAGGTAGGACTGAAGTTCGGCCTGCAGGAGCTGCTTCGCGTAATGAAGCCGCGAGCGCACCGTGCCCACTGAGCACCCCATGATCTCGGCGATCTCGTTGTGGCTCAACCCATCAATCTCAAACATAGTCACTACCATTCGATGATTGATAGACAACTTTTGCAGCGCTTCGTTCAATTTTTCCTGAAGCTCCTTCACAAAAGTCTCCCGATCTGCTCCCGTCCTATCTGTCAGGGCTTCGAGAACTTCCGCAGATTTGTCCTCCTCATCGATGCGATCGAAGCTGAAGAAGGTCCGCAGCCGATTCTTGCGTAAATGAGTCAAAGTGGCGTTGACGCCGATCCGGTATAGCCAGGTGAAAAAGGAAGACTGGCCCTGGAAGCGGTTGATCGACTGGAAGGCCTTGATGAAGGCGCCCTGCGTGAGATCGGCGGCGTCTTCCCGGTTGGCACAGAGGTTGTAGATGACGGAGTAGACTCGTTCGCGGTACTTGAGGATGAGCTGGTCGAACGCGGCGACATCGCCGGCTTGGACCTTCTTCACGACATCCCAATCCGCATCCGCCTCCTGCCGACGTTCGGGAGTCGCAACCAGCGTCTTGCCGATTACCTTGGTGAGGTCCACGACGCTTGAAGAAACCATGATCGGTCACCGAGGCAACCGCATTCTGGCAACCGGCGCTGCAAACGGCGACCGAAACCGCGCCGGCAGCGCCCAACACTACGGTTCCTGCTTTGGGGCGTCCGCCTTCAGTCCGACGACCTGCTCGCGCAGCAGACCCACGAACCGCTCCAGCAACCGGGCCGCTTCCAGGTGCGACCATGGAGCAAGCACGCCCCGGCCCAGATCCAGCTCGTTGTAAATGCTTTCAACCACCCCGCCAAATACCTCCAGATCCTCCATTTGCGCACGATGCCGGGCGAACTGCGGCGGCCGGCCCTCCCGGATCTCCCGCAATAGTTCGTCCCGATCGCCCGCCGCCAGTTTCTCCAGCAGCACCAGCAGGGGAAGCGTGATTTTGCCACCAGCCAGATCGGTGCCAAGGGTCTTGCCGATCCTCCTCTCCTCGCCGAAGAAATCTGCAAGATCATCGTACATCTGGTAGGCCATGCCCAGGCGGCGGCCGAAGGCGGCGGCCGCCTCGACGAATCCGCCGTCGAACCCCGCCAGCCTGCTCCCCAGCAGACAGGAAACGCGAAACAACTCCGCTGTCTTCAGATCGATGATGCGCCGGTAATCCGCCAGCGTGACGGCAGTGTCACCCCGCCGCAGCGTCTGCGTGATCTCGCCCGAACACACCCGCCGGGTCGCATCCGACACGATCCGGCAGATTTCCGGAGTCGGAAATTGGGCCGCCAGATGCACGGCGTGGGCCAGCAGCGCGTCACCGAGCAGGACGGCCGCATCACTGCCATAGCGGCGGGCCGCAGTGGGGCGGTTCCGGCGCAAATCCGCGCCATCCATGATGTCATCGTGCACCAAGGTGGCCAGGTGGACCATTTCCACCACCGCGGCGGCCTGGACGAGGGCGGAATCGACCTCTTGGGGTCCCCGCCAACCGCTGAAGAACACCAACGAAGGCCTGATCCGTTTGCCCGAAGTGTCGATGCAGTACTCCACCAAGTCACGGATTTCCGGCTCAAACTGGTCGAGCTGGGAACGCAGGAAACGGTCCAATCCCTCCATCTGCGGGTGGAGGAGGTTGAACAAGTCGCCGAATCCAGTTCGGGGTGAGCCTGCGACCGGGGCGCGCCGGGTGGTCATTTTCTGAGGCACGCTAGGTGGTTTTGCGGAAATGGCTAACCAATAGTCAAGCGACCTCACGGTGTCTGCATCGGCCCCTCCCCCGGCGCGAGGAACCGGCCCCATCCCTGGGGCGTACCAAAGGAAAGGGCGTGCTCACAAAGGAGCACGCCCCAGAAGTCGGGCAGGCGTCGGTGGGCGCCGAGCGGCGCCCGACGTGACGGATTACTTTTACTTCGTCGTTGCGCCGGCGGGGGTGAAAGGATCGGAATTGTCGCGGTAGCCGGGCAGTTCGTCGCGGCGCATGTCCAATCCCCTAATCTGATTGGGATTAATGATCTCCTCCACTCGGGCCCCTTCCGCATTGATCGACTTGGCCGTGATGAAGATGATCAGGTTGGTGGAGGTCACACTCTTGTCCTTGGAGCTGAAGAGGCGCCCGAGCACAGGGATGCTGCCGAGAACCGGTACGCTGCTGCCCCCGTTGATGGCCTGCGATTGCATCAGGCCGCCGATGGCCATGGTGTAGCCATCCTTCATCGATACCTGGGTCTTGGCCTTGCGGGTGGCGATGATCGGGATCGAGGCCCCGCCCGCACCACCGAAGGTCGTGGACCCGTTTTGTTGGCTGACCTCGGGCTCCAGCGTCAGTTTGATGAAGCCGCGGGCATTAACCTGCGGAGTCACCTTGAGGATGATGCCGATCGGCTTGTAGACGAAACCACTGACCTCGAACGAGCCGCGCTCCTGATTGTAGGTATAGCTCGGCACCGGGTATTCGGAACCCACATTGATGAAGGCCTCCGTGTTGTTCAGCGTGACCACGGTGGGATTGGAGACGATCTTGGTTCCGTTCAGGGTTTGGAGTGCACTCAGGACCACATTGAAAGTGCTCGCGTTAAACACGGCCGTGGTGATGCGGCTGACATTGTTGTCGAACACCTGGGAAAGCAACGAGCTCGGCCCGATATTGGTGTACGTCCGCAGCCCGGTGGTCGGATCGACCGTGAACGGAGGCCCCAGGCCGGTGGTTGGGTTGGGCACGGGGTCGCCGCCGTTGCGGGCGATGACCTGATCCGCCTGCTCGTAGCCATTCTGCATGAACGCCGGGTCGTTATTGGTCTGGGTGTGGGTGTTGGATGCGACGCGGTCCTTGGTGGAGTTATAGGTCTGGGTGGGTTTTTCCATCCCGAGGGTCCAGCCGCTGAGCGAGCTCCAATTGACGCCGATATTCTTGATATCGCTATTGGACACCTCGACGAACTTCGATTCAATCATCACCTGGTCCGTGGCCTTGTCGAGTTGCTCGATGATCGGCCGGATCTTGTTCATCCGCGAGGGACGCTCGGTGATGATGAGGGAATTGCTCCGGGAATCGACCACGAGTTTTCCCCCGGCAGCGCTGTCGACGAGCGTGGAAATCACCGGCTGGATGTCACTCGCCCGGGCATAGCTGAGAATGAACACTTCGGTGTTCACCGGCTCCTGCGCGAGGCTTTCGAGGCTCACGATCTTGATGATCGGACCCTGTTCGGCATACGTGTAGCCGACCGGCGTGAGGATGACCTCGAAGATCTGCCGCCAGGTGACATCGCGAAGCTTGATCGAAGTCTTGCCCTGGAGCGTCTCCGGGATGACGAGGTTCAGTTCAAAGAGGTCGGCGACATTGCGCAGAATGGTGCGAATGTCCTCATCCGGAAAATCAACCGAGAGGGTGTCGCGGGTCCGGCTGACGCCGGTGCCGGCCGGCTCGGTCCCCTGGATCGTGACGGTCGTTTCGGCTGCCTTGGCGGCCGGGGCGGGAGCCGCCGCCTCGGGGGCCTTGACGGCAGGAGCCGGGACAGCGGGCTCGGGGGCTTTCCCGGCGGAAGCGGGGGCGGCCGGTTGAGGCTCCGGCGCGGTCTGGCTGCTAAGGAGGCCAGCAGACGCGAGCAGGATGAGCGCAAACTGGAACGCACGTGTTCTCATGGGACCTTTCCTGGTTTGATGGGCCGGGTAACTTCTTCGCCGTTCAGGCGAATTTTGAAAGAGGTCTGATCGATCGCCGAGATGGTTACCGAATAGTCAACGCCTTCAACGGTAATCTTTAGATTATCACCGACTTTAAGCTTTTTTTCATGAAACAGAAGCATGGGTGGGCCGCCGAACTGGACCACGCCCGACGGCTTAATGAACGTGGCAAGCTTCTGCAACAGATCATGGTTCGATCCGCCGCCCCGCGCGAGATCGCCCGTCTTGGCGGGACCGGACGCCGTCGCACCGATGGCGGGGGGATTGAACGGATCCACGAGACCGGCTGGCAGCAATGCGGTCGGATCCTGCCGCGCCGCCAGCAATTGATTCGCGAGATCCAAGGCCGCCCGCCGCTTGCCCGGCGCGGACACCGGGCTCTGCCCCCACGCCACCGAAAGCGGCGCACCGAGGACCAAAGCACAAACCAGCACGCGGTGGACGTTCATGGCAGGCCGAGCAATTCGAGGTTGAGCGTCAGGGCAATCGCGCCAGTCGCGTCGGGCCCTCCGCGTTGTCCTTGCCGGGAAACGGAGGCGGAAAGGAGCCGGTAGAACTGCTGCCCGGCCTCAAGGTGTCCGAGAAAACCGAGGATCTGGTGGTAATCGCCCTGCACTGAAACCGTGTATCCGACGCCCGTGTACAGGTGTCTGGGTCCGCGCCCCGTGGATTCGGAGCTGGAACCGGGCTGCAGACTAACCTCCTTCACGCCGGTTTCCGACTCGATGCGGTAGAAGTACTGCTGATTCCGAGCCCGCTCGGAACTGAGCACCAACCTCGACTCCATTTCCTTGGTCGCGGCGACCAGCGTGTCCAGTTGTTCGGGCAGATTCGTCCCGTTGCTGACGTTTTCGAGGATCTGCTTTCCTTCGTCCTCCTTCTGCTTTTGCTGGGTCTCCATCTCCGCCAGGGTAGAACTCCGGTAATAGGCGCCGACCAACAGCAACAGGCTGGCCAGGCCGCACACGATCGGAATGGGACGCTTCTTGATGAATGCGACTGCGTCCTTCGCCGTCAGGTCTTTTGCGGAGATAGCCATGGTTACTTCTTGGCGGTTGCGCCCTTGAAACGCAGGGCGAGGCTGAACATCAGCTGTCCGCTCGCCTGGTCGCGTTCCTGTTTGTCCAGTTTGACGTCCTCGAAGATGCCGCTGAAATAGGGGTCCTGCCGGAGTCGTTCGACATAGGCGGAGGTGAAGCCGCTCGCTTCGACCTGGGTGCCGAAGGCCAGCCCGCGCAGGGTCACCGCGGGATCGCGCGGATCGGTGCGTACATCGACCGCGTCGAGCGCAATCTCCTTGGGCAGCGTCGAGCTGAGGTGGAGGAGAAACTCGGAGAGCCGCAGCCGTTGTTGCAGGAAATCGTTCAACTCGGCGATCTTCTTCTCCTGGTCGGCAAACTTGACGGAGGCCGCAATCGCCTGGTCGCTGGCCTTCTTGTTCGTGTTGATCCGCGTCTGCCAGTCCGCCACCTGCCCTTTCAATTTGTCGATCCGATACTCTTGGAAGCTTAGGTAGAGGAGGAGGACGCCCGCCACCGCAATCGCGATGAGATTGACGAAGAACTGCGTGCGGACGACTTTCGTGTCCGGCAGCCGTTCGTGGTTGCGGAAATTCGGATGCCAGGCCGGGACCAGGGGCATCTGCAGCTGGTCACTTTTTTGTAGGAACGACAGCATCGTAGTAAACCATGAGGCCGAACAGACCGAGCCACCTGGCGTCGCAGTTCGCCGAATCCGCCGGATTGGCAAAGGTGATCTCGTGCGAGCCCAGCCATGCGGGAAAATCCGGTTTGAATGGAACGACGCCCAACTCCTTGGCGACCGTTTGACCGAGCCAGGCCAGCTTGGGGGGGAGCTGCGTGCAGAGCACCTGCCCGATCGACTGGCCGGTTTGCACCTCGTAGAATCCAATCAGCGCCTGGAGTTCCTTGAGCATCTTCCGGACGAGCAGCCCGCCCATATTGGTGAAATCAAAGGTGTTGGAGAAAAACAGTTTCTTGGCCGATTCTTCGTCCTTCAGGTTGAGCTCCTTCTGGACCACCGGAACCATGGCGTCGAGTCCCTGCGGGATGGAGCGGGAAAGGTCCAATCCTTCCGCGCCAACAATGAAAGACTGCGTGCTCTCCGCCTCCATCTCCAAAACCAGCGTTGGGGCCTTCAGCTGGGTCACCGCGTGATAGTCGACCAGTCCTCCCAGCATCGCCAGCGTGCCGAGTTCCAACCGGTTGGGAAACAGGCCGAGCGCCAACAACCGTTCCTGTGCCGTCAGGAGTTCTTCGTTCTGCGCACCCGCAAACACGACCTCCTTCTGCGTCGTCACCTTCCCAACTTCGTAGTCCTTGCCATCGTGGGAGTGCAAAACCGAGAGGGTGAATTTATCCGCTTCGACGCGCAGCTGCTGCGTGCAGACTTCCGCGAAATAGCCGGGCTCCTTCGTGCGCTTGGTGTCGAGCGTCACGCGCCGGATCACCCGCTTGGGCGGGTAGATGCCGCAGCTGGCGTACAGGAATCCGCCGCCCGTCTTCTTCCCGCCAAACTCCTTGACCGCGCGCTCAAGGGTCGCCTCGTCGGTGATCGGCACCTCCTTGATTTCTTCGATCACCAAGGGCGCCATGGCCGACGACGTGCAAGCCATCAACGCCGCCTGGTCGTTGAGGTCCACGAAATACCCTTTCGTCTTCTTTGAAAGCGAGAGCATTGCAGCGCGGAAAGTTGTCGGGGGGGTGGGAGAATCGGCCGGACGCAAATCAGGGGCACGGAAAAATCGGACCGGCGTCCGTCAGGCCATCGCGAACCAAACTTCGATTACGGAACCGTGCTTTTCCCAAAAAGACTCAGGCATGACAAGATCAAAAGCACCTTAATAACGCGCTGAGTGCTGTTTACCTTTTCTTGATCGCCGGCGGCCGCGGAAAAAACACGGCACGCGCATGACTTCACCCGCTCAATTGCGCGCGCGCACCTCCCAGCCGCCGGCACCGATTCTGCCGCGAGGCGCAGGCGCGAGCGGGCGGCGCTGCTCTGCGCCTCCACCGTTTGCCCGGGATTCGGTGGGATCGCCGCGCGACCATTCATCGACAAAAAGACCTGCCACGCGTGCAGCGGCAGGTCAGGATCGAAATAAAAGGCTTTCGGCGGAAAGCGGCGGGCTATTTCTGCCAGGTACGCTTCTGGTGGCGATGAGACTTCAAGCGTTTCCGACGCTTGTGCTTGTTCATCTTCAGACGACGTTTCTTCTTCAGATTGCCCATAGGTTCAACGAGGTTGGATAATCCGCAACGTGCGGTCCTTTCCCAGGCCTGTAAAGCAGATTCTAGGTCGGCCCGAGCACTCGGGCGGCGCCCGCCGCGCTCGCATACAATTCCAGTCGGACGGCACAACCCGGGAAGAACCCGCCCGCGCACGTACCGTAGGCTTCCAGCTGCGGACGGTACTCTTCGCACAGCCGCGCCAGCAACGCCTCGCCGGTTTCACCGGGTCGGAGCCGATTGGTCTTCCAGTCAATCACGCGGACAAGGCGCGCCGCCGGATCATGGACCACCAGATCGATCACGCCGTCAATCCAGGCGTGGTCGTCCACCGGCGCAAACACGGCCAGTTCCGTCAGCCGGGTCGTTTCCGCCCGACGCAGATCGGCCAAGAAATCCGTCGCGCGCAATTGCGCGATCTCTCCCGCAGCCCTCGGCCCGAAACCCATCTGTCGGGCGCGCGCCAGCGCCACCGCCAGGTAGTCCTCCAAGCCGGCCCCGTCGCTTTCCCACGGCAGGTACTCCATGGTCTCGTGCCACCAGAGGCCGTAGTCGACGGCATCTTCGCCCAGTATTCCGGCCGACGGTTCATCGAGCATCGATTCGTGGCGCAACCGACGCACGGCATCCAAGCCGTGGGCCAATTGATGCGGTAGCCGGCGCGCCGGCAGTGGCGGCGCCGCCCGGGACTCCCCGCCCGCCTCAGCCCGTCCGCTCGGGGCGCCGGACGGCTGAGCCGGCGCGCCCGCCCTACCGGCGTCTGTTTCCTCCTCCGCTCCGGTCGCCGTGATCACCGAAGCGGTTTCCGGCAGCGCATCGAAGAGATGCACCGCGCCCCACAAATCGGCGAAACTGCCCTCCGCGCGCGGGGTGAAGCGCGGATGCCAGGGAATGACCAGGTGCCGCCGGGCGCGCGTGAACGTCACATACAACAGGCGCGTCAGTTCGCGCAAACGCTCGCGCCGGCGAGCCTCGTCTGTCTCGGGCGGCACGCTCGCCGAGTCGAAAAACATCCGGGCTCCGGGTTCGTCTCCCGCCAGAAGGCGCAGGCCCGTTTCCGGCCGCGGACGCAGCGGCCGCCAGAGACCGAAAGGAATCACCACCGGCCACTCGAGACCCTTGGCCGAGTGGGCCGTCAGCAGATTGATGGCATCGTCCGTGGGCTTGCCGGCCGGCCGGCCCTCTTCGCGGAACAACAGCAAATCCCGCAGCCATTGGCGCGGTCCCCCGCCGTCCTGTTCCAGTCGCGCGGCCCGCGCCGCCAGCCGTTCGAGCTCGGCTTCGGCGCCGCCCGTTGGATCGATCAGGCGGCTCCGTGCGCGCAGGGCGCACGCCTCGATCAACGCTGCGGCGAATTCCTCCAGCGCCGTTCCCTCCTCATCCGCCCGGAGGATGAACGGAGCTAGCGTGCCCAGCGCCGCCGCGATCGCCGCCGGGTGCCGCCCCGGCTCCTCCCACTGGAATTTCTCCTCGGCCTTCCACGTCGCGGCGATCAGGGCATCCGCAATCCCAAAGACCTCGCGCAGCACCCCCACCCATTCAAATGCATTCTCCGGATCGCACACCACGGCGAGCAGTCCGCTGAGCCACGCGTACACCGGATGGTCGCCATTGCGGTTGCGCCGCATTTGCAACGCCACCTTGAGGCCCTCGTCCTCCATCACCTTGCGCGCCGTCGCGAGCCAGTCGTTCCGGGGTCCCAGCAGACAGACCTCGCCCCACGTCCGCGCCCCGACGGACGGCGGGCCGCCGGCCCGGAGAAAGCGCGCAATCTGCCGGACCTCCTCCGCGAGCCGGGATCCGACCGTCTGGTCCGGGTCGCCCGGAGTCAGTGGCAGACGGCTGACCAGGCCGTCGCCCCGGCCGGGCGCCGGCACAAGCGGCGAGTAGGCTACCTGCAGCCGGCGCGGCGGCGAGACTCCGAAATTGTGTTCGCGGCCTTCCCCAAAGGCGGTCGCGAAACCCGCGTTGCAGAAAGCGGTCACTTCCTCCGGGGCGCGGAACGTCGTCGAAAACACCAGCTGTTCGCCGCCGTCGTGCCGGCCGAAGGCCTCCAGGTGCCGGAGAAAATTGCGGACGTCCGCCCGGCTGCCATAGATCGCCTGTTGGCCGTCGCCGACCATGCTGAAATGCCCGGGCCGCGGCGGCCGGCCGCCACCGTCGGGCCAGTCACCGATGCCAGCGCCGGGCGGGCGGGCAATCTCGACCAGCACGGCGAACTGCTGCGGGTCCGTGTCCTGCGCTTCGTCGAGCAGCACCCGGTAGCCCTCCGTGCGGATCCGGTCCAGGGTTTCGCGATGCTGCAGGACAGCCAGCGCCGCCTCCACCTGGTCGGCATAGGTCTGCACCCCGCGCTCGAAGCGATAGTCCTGATAGCGCAGCGCCAGTTCGCCCGCCACCGCAGCGGCGGCCGCCGCCAGCCATTCTTTGAGCGGTGCAACCAATTGTCGCACCAGCGCCGTCACCGCGGCGGCTGATCCGATCGGGCGTAGCATCGGCAGGAAGTCGCGATCGGCGTGATAACGGCGCACCCAGTCGTCGACCGCGCGTTTCGTCGCGTCGATGTTCTTGCGTCCGGATCCCGCGGCCGGCAGCGCCCGCAACGCGGCCAGCACTTGTTCGTCCGGTGGCGGCGGTCCGGCCCGCGGCGCCTGGTCGAGGAAACGCCGCGCCGCGGCGGCGGAGAGTTCGCGCGCCACCGGGAAGACATCCTCCAGCGGCACGAACCGCAGGAATGTTTCCAGCCCCTCCCCGGGCAGCGCCGTGAACTGCATCGGGTCCTGTTCGACGAACTCCTCCCAGAGCACCTCGTCGCCCTCCTCGAGTACGGTCGGATTCAGGTTGAGGCCATACGTGGCGCCAAACCGCTGCCCCAGCACCAGGCAGAAGCTGTGGATCGTGCCGAAGAACGCCCGGTCAAGCAGCTCCAGCGTGTGCGGCGGCGCCGCCTGTCCGTCGTCCCGGCGCTGGACTATTTCCCGTAGCAGCGTCGCCCGCGCCCGCTGGCGGATCTGCGCCGCCGCTTTCTTGGTGAAAGTGACTACGACCATCCGCGGCAGCAGCTTTGCTCCCTCAGCCGACAACGCCATCCACGCCAGCCGTTCCGAAATCGCCGTGGTCTTGCCCGATCCGGCGTTGGCGCTGACGGCGAAATTCGTCTCGAACTCCTCGCGAAAGCGCCGCCGCGCCGCCGCGTCGTAAAGTGGGTCACTCATTGGGGCCCTCCTCTCCCGCTCCGGCTGGGGCGCCGAAGGTCAGCATGAATTTCCCGGCCAGAACGGCCTGCCGGATCGGCGCGCACGCGAGCGGTGGTTCGAAACCGTGGGTGTAGTCCGTCCGGTCGGCCGTGAGCTGCCCGTACCGTCCCGTGGTGAGGTGCTCCCACAGGCGGGCGAGCGGCGCCCGCACCGCCTTGTCGAGATCCGCCATGACCAGCACCGATTCCCCGCCCGCCTCGGGTTTGAGCATCCGGACCCGCCCGGCGGTCGCGCCGAGTTCGCGCGCTGCGGCAAGGTAGATTCCCAGCTGGAGACCCGTCCCGGCGGTCGCCATGCGCCGGACGGACAGCGGCGCATTGGCGCCGGTTTTGAAGTCGACGATGTCCACTTCGCCGCCGGTCCATCCGGGTCCATCCGCCAGGGCCAGATCCATGCGGCCGCGCACCCCGATGCGACCGCCGCCCGCCGGTACCGCGATCCCGTGGGGCAGCGTCCATTCGACCGCGGCAAAACTGCGGCCTGATGCCAGCACCCGTTCGAGGAGCGTGCGCGTGACATAAGCCAGTTCCGCCTGCAAAGAGCCCCAGTAACGATCATGCGGCCGGCTCTCGCGCCATGCCGCCAGCGCTGTCTCCAGGCGCGCGCAGCAGGATTCCGGCGGGGGCAGACGATGGAAGCCCCCCTCATCGGGCCCGCCCTGCAGCGCCTCCGCCAGGAGCCGGTGGGCCAGCTGCCCGAGAGTTTTCCGCGTCGCGCGGGTCAGCGGCCGCCAGTCGACGGCGCGCACACCCAACACCGCGCCGTACCAGAGCTCCACCGGATCGCGCACGCCGCGTTCGAGCAGTCCCGCCGAAAGGCGCGCCGGCCGCACGACGCCCGGGTCGACACAGTAGAAGTCTCCGTCGAACGGCCGCGCCGGGTCGCGCCGGGCCGTCCAGACGGTCTGCCATCGTTCCAGCTCCCCCAAGGAAGCGGATCCCGACGACGAAGCGGGCGGCCGGGACACCGCGAGTGCATCCCACGCCTTTTCCAAGGACCAGTCGCAACTCCCGGCGCTTTGCCCGAGGAGCAAACGCTCGACCCAGACGTTGGGGGCGAGTCGCAGTTCCGGCTCCTCCTCGTCGAACAGCGCCGCGGAAAATGCCACCGCTCCAGCCGTGTTCCGCGCGATGGCGGCATAGGCGTCGCGCTCCAGCTGCGCGCAGTCCTCCCCGGTCAAAAGACCGAGCGAAAACCGCGAGACCTCGTTGAGCTGCTGACGGCGGTCGTCCGGCAGCCACGGGCCGGACTCCGGCCGCACGGGCCAGGTGCCCGCGTTGGCGCCGGTCAAGATGACGTGCGACCACGCCAACCCGCCGGCCCGGCGCCTGGTGGTCAACGTAACCCGGGCAAACACTCCCTTGCCCGCCGCTGGAGCTGGGCTGGATTCCGGCAGGAATGCCGCCATGGCGCTCGTGACGAACGACCGCGGGAGCGGGCGCGTCTCCTTTTCCCCGAAGAGGGCCAGCGCATCCCAGCCGGCCGGCAGCGGGAGGCGAAAACCGGCGCACAGCTGCCCGAATCGCGCCAGCGCATCAGCCAGGGTCAACTCGGCCGGCCACGCCGGCAGCACGCGCTGCACGAATTCGTGCACGGCGCGTGCGGCGGGATGCTCCGCCGCCGCGAGCCACGTGGTCCCGGCGGCCACGAGATGCGACTGGGTTTCGTCGAACAACTGCTCGCACACCGCGCGGGCCGCGGCGGGAGCTAGCTTCACCCAGCCGAGCGTTTGCAGCAGCGGCCACAGGTCGAGCAACTCCTCCAGTCGGCCGCCGCGCTCGTAAAACGCCAGCAGGGCGCGTTGGATCCGCGCCTCGACGGGCGGGGCGCCGGGGGTTTCGAGCAGGTCCGCGAAGGCGATGCCCCGGGCGGTCAGGAGCGACGCCAGCTGGCCGCGGCCCGCTGCCGCGCCGGGCAGGATTACGGCCACGTTGGTGGCACCGGACGCGAGCCACGCGGCGACCTTCTCCGCCACCAGCGCCATTTCATCCGCCCGCGTCCGCCCGACGATGGTTTCGCCGGGCGGCGGGCCGGCCAGCCACGCTTCACCCGTCAACACCTCGCCCACCGCGGCGCAATCCGGCCCCGTCTCCTCCTCCGGGAGCGACGCCGCCTCCACCCCCAGAAAGTCCTCCCATAGTTCCACCCATTTCTCGTCGAGCCCCCGCCCGCGCAGCACGGGTGCGGGCAGCACGACCGTGAGGTCGCCGGAACGGCGGGCCAGAGCCGCAACGTTGAAGAACTCGTCCCAGTTCTCCGTCGAGAAACCGTAAACGAGCAGGGCGGTCCCGGCGCGCGGAGCTTCCGGCGGCAACGGCGTGAGCGCGGCCCGCCGGGCCTGGTCCTGGGCGAAATCGAACCCCAATTCGTGCACCCAGGAGGACAATTCGCCGAACACCTCCCGCAGCAGCGGCAGGCCGAAATGTTCGTGGGAGAACCCGGCCGCCATCAGTTCGTCAAATTGGTCGAGCGCGCGCTCGGCATCCGACTGCAGGCTTTTGAGCAACCCCGCCTCGTCCGCTGGCGGCGCGGCGGCTGCCACGCGGCCCAGTCGCCGGGCGAGAATCGTGCGCAATCCCAGCAGCAGCAGCGCGCGGTCGAGAGTCGGGCGGGCCGGAGGCGCGAGGGCCAGCCATTTGCGGCGGCAGAGCCCCGGCGGGAGGAACTCGACTCCGAGCAACGGCACGCGCTCCACCAGGCAACGCTGCTTGAGCGCATGCGACTGACCGCGCGTCGGCACGAGGACCAACCGCCGCTCCGGCCGGCCCGGCCGCGCCTCGAGCCACGGCCGCACGATCGCGCTCCACGCGATGTCGGCGCAGCGGAATAAATGCAAGGAGCACGAGGGCGGGGGAAACGGCATGCGTTGGGGCGCTTCGGGATTTCAGCCCGCGGGTCCCGGTTCCGCAAGCCGCGGTGCATCCGGCCCCGGCTGGGGCCCTTGATCTTGGGGCCGTAAGCCGGATTCTGTTCCCCGGCTTGCGCCGGGGCGACCGTCATTTCTCTCACGCCCCTTGCGGGACATGTCCTCCGCGGCCCGTGGAGCGAGCGACAGAGGATGCGACATACCCGGGACTATTGGGCGGGCCGCCCAGTCCCCTATTTTGTCTTGCACCGGATTGGGTTTTCCGTGCCGCCGGCGTTGCCGCCAGGCGCGGTGGGCTCTTGCCCCACCTTTTCACCCTTGCCTTGCGGGAGTGAAAGTGAGGGTGAAGGTGAAAGGGTCTCCCCTCTCACTCCTCCCCTTCCCTCTCACTGCGACCGCCGGGCGGTTTGTTTTCTGTGGCACTGTCCGTCGCGGCGGCTTGACCCGCCGCGCCCCGGCTTGAGCGGAAGCGCCTCCGGTCGGCGGCCTTGCGGCCAACCGAACCGGCGCGACAGCGTTTCTCGCCGGGAATCCTGCCCGATGGTGTCCGGACTTTCCTCTCCGAACCGCCGGCGGGCCCGAGTTGCCTCGAACCGCCGGCGCACTAGGCGCGGGTTTACCCGCGCCGTCGGGATGTTTCCAAAGAACGGAGCGACGACCTGGCCCCAAGACCAAGGACGGACAAGGTGAAGAAGGAAGAGAGAAGACGCAAGAGGACCTTTTCCCGTCGGTGTGCCGACTCGGACAATTCCCCGGGCGGTTTGGTCTTTAGCCCGCAAATTTCACACCCGCGCATGGTCGATTCACACACCCCGTCGCTTCGCGCCACCCCTCTTGGTAGAGGGGACTCGGAGCGCCGCAGGCAAAATCCCCTCTGGAGAGGGGTGCCCAACAGGGCGGGGTGTGTCGGTGCGGATCTGGAAGTGTGAAAATCCGGACTAGGCCTCCCAGTAGGCGATGCGCCCGCACTGGTCGCAGGTCACAACCTTGTCCGTCTTCCGGCTCTCGCTGTCGACGTTGGACGAAATCTTGAGGTGGCAGCCGCCGCACTTGCCTTGGTGCACCGACACGACGACCGGCAGGCCTGGTTTGGTCGCGAGGCGGTCGTACAACCGCAGGATTGGCTCGGCCAGCGGGCTCCGCGCGGAAGCCACGGCCTCCTGGATCGACTGGAGTTCAGCCTGGAGAACCGTCTCCCGTTCGTGCCAGGTACGGATGCGCGCCTCGTGCCCTGTGATGTTGCTTTGCATCTCCGCCGCGGCCGCGGCGAAACGCCGTCGAGCGTCATCGATGGCGTACATCACCGTCAGTTCCTCCTCCTCCAGCTTGCCGATTTCCGCTTGGGCGTTGTCGATCTCGTGGCCCAGCGCCTGATATTCGTCATTCTTCCGCACCTGCAACTGCTGGCTTTTGTATTTCGCCTGCCGCTCCCCGGCCGCGCTGATGTCATTCTCCAGCGCCTTCTTCCTGACTTCGAGGTCGCGCAGTTCGCCGCGCGCCGTCTCGATCGCGGCCTTCTCCGCGGCGATCTTCTGCTCGACCGCGGCCACCTCGCGCGGCACGGCCTTCAATTGGGTCTCGAGGGCGAGTCGCTTCAGGTCATGGTCTTGCAGCACCAGCAGCTTTTCAATCGTCGGCGTCGGCATGGACGTTTCACTGTGCGCCCGCTGTCTCGGCCGGTCAAACGAAAGTTGCCGCGCCCGCAGACCGGGGGCCATGGTCTTTGGCCATGGCGGCGCCAGCTCGTGAACGGCAGGCCAGCATGCTTGCACGCGCCGAAGGGGCGCCAGCGCTGGCGCCCACCCCCACCATTCAGATGTAATACATCTCGCCCGGCCCCTTCGGCACGAGCATGTCGAGCGTGTAGCTCCGGCATTTCGCCTCGAGCCCCGCCCGCACCTCACGCCACACTTGCTGTACCCGCCGGCCGGACTGCCCGTCGGAGGTCCCCGCGACCTCCAGGAGGTCGCCGTCAATCAACCGCACGATGTCGTAAAGGGTGATCTTTTCTGGAGACCGGGCGAGGAGGTAGCCTCCCCTTTTTCCACGACGGCTGACAATCAGCCCACCATTGCGCAGCTCGCTCAAAATCTGGACCAGATAGTTGGCCGGAACCGCCTCGGCACGAGCCAGCTCATCAATGTGCGAGAGCCTTCCTTCTCCGTGGTTCCTAGCAAGTTGCGCAAGGACCTTGCAAGCGTAGTTGACCTTAACCGAAAGCTTCACGGTGTCAGCCACTTGCACAATTATCTTTGGCTGGCAACCTAAAATTGAAAAATAGACTGGATGGCCCAAGAAAAACATTGTCGCGACCCTCGTTTTCCGAGACATTTTCCGAGGCATTTGCCCCCTAATTTTTCCCCCGCATGTCCGACCAAGAAGACCCGAAGAAACTCAGCAAAATCCAGGCGGGTGCCGCCGAATACGACGCGTCCAAAATCCAGAAGCTTGAGGGCCTCGAGGGCGTGCGCAAACGCCCCGACATGTACATCGGCGACACGATGGAGCGGGGGTTGCACCATTGCGTGTTCGAAGTTGTGGACAACTCCATCGACGAGGCGCTGGCCGGTTTTGCGACGCATATCAACGTTAGCATCCACCTCGACGGTTCGTGTTCGATTGAGGATAACGGGCGCGGCATCCCGGTGGACCCGCATCCGGTCTACAAGATTCCGGCGCTGGAACTGGTCCTGACCAACCTTCACGCCGGCGGCAAATTCGGCAAGGGCGCCTACCAGGTGTCCGGCGGGCTCCACGGCGTCGGCGCCAAGTGCGTCAATGCCGTTTCCGAATGGCTCGAGGCCGAGGTACGCCGCGACAACCGCGTTTACCACATGCGCTTCGCCCAGGGCAAAACGGCCCAGAAGATGACGGTAATCGGCGAGACGCGCAAAACGGGAACCAAGATCACCTTCAAACCTGATCCCGAGATCTTCAAGATCACCCGCGAGTTCAAATACGAGATCCTCGCCAACCGCCTGCGCGAACTGGCCTTCCTCAATCCCGGCGTCTCCATCGATCTCGTCGACGATCGCTCGCAGAAACGCGAACGGTTTCTGTTCAAGGACGGCATCACGGAGTTCGTGCGGTTCCTCAACGCGAACAAGAACGTCCTGCACGACCGGCCGATCACCTTCAGCGACACCGTGCCGAACGAGGATCCCGCCAAGGCCGGCACCATGGTCGACGTGGCGATGCAATACAACGACAGCTACAACGACCAGATCTTCGCCTACGCCAATTCGATCTTCAACCTGGAGGGCGGCACCCACCTTTCCGGCTTCCGCACCGCGCTCACGCGCGTCATCAACAATTTCGCCAAGGCCAACAACCTCATCAAGGAAAAGGACCCCGGCATCACCGGCGATGACGTACGCGAGGGGCTGGTCGCGGTCGTCTCGGTCAAACTCTCGGAGCCGCGGTTCGAGGGCCAGACCAAGACCAAGCTTTCCAACTCCGAGGTCGACGGCATCGTGCAGAAGATCGTCGGCGAGAAGCTCAAGTACCTGTTCGAAAAGGAAACGGCCATCGCCAAGCGCGTCATCGACAAATGCCTCAACGCGGCCCGTGCCCGCGAAGCCGCGCGCAAGGCCCGCGAAACCATCCGCAAGGGCGCGCTCTCCGGCGGCGGCCTGCCCGGCAAGCTCGCCGACTGCTCGGAACGCGACGCGAAGCTGACCGAACTCTACATCGTCGAGGGCGACTCCGCCGGCGGCTCGGCCAAACAGGGCCGCGACCGGCGCTACCAGGCGATCCTGCCGCTCCGTGGCAAGCTCATCAACAGCGAGAAGGCCCAGCTCGACAAGGTGCTTAACAATGAGGAAATCCGCACCTTGATCACTGCGATCGGCACCGGCATCGGCTCCGGAGAGGACGAATCGGCCTTCGATGGCGAGAAGGCCCGCTACCACAAGATCATCATCATGACCGACGCGGACGTCGATGGCTCGCACATCCGCACGCTCCTGCTGACGTTCCTGTATCGCCAGATGCGCGGCCTGATCGAGCGCGGTTACGTCTACATCGCCCAGCCGCCGCTCTACAAGATCAAGCGCAAAAAACGCGAGCAGTACATCGACAACGACGAACAGCTCAATCGCATCCTGCTCGAGCTCGGTTCCGAGGACGTCATGCTCGCCCGCCTGCGCGAGCCGCTGACGACCTTCGCCTCGACCCAAATCGACAAGATCGTCGAGTCGCTGGCGGCGCTCGAGAAACTCGGCGCGGGCGTCACCCGCTACGGCGCCTCGCTCGCCGAGTACCTCGATCTGCATGCCGCCAAGACCCACGAGCTGCCGCGCTACGTCGCGCGCATCCGCGAGGGCAACAAGGAGTCGCACGAGTTCCTCCGCAACGAGGAAGCCCGCGTCGAGTTCAGCCAGCGGCTGGAGCTGGACGCCGACGTCGCCGACCAACCCGAGGCCCCCACCGGATCCCGGCCGGCCGAGGGTGGCAGTCTCAGCCCGCTCGTTTCCCGCCGCATCACCATCCACGAGATCTTCGAGTCGACTGAGATGACCAAACTACTCCGCGCGATGGCGGCGGGCGGCCTCGACATCACGCGGTTTTCGCCCACGGAAGAACCGCGCTATGTCGTGACGGAGAACGCTGGCCAGAAGAGCGAGACCCGGACCGAGCTGTGCGCACCGTTCGAGATCCTGCATCACATCCGCAACCTCGGCCGGCGCGGCCTCAACATCCAGCGCTACAAGGGCCTCGGCGAAATGAACCCCAAGCAGCTCTTCGAAACCACGATGGACCCCGAGAAACGCCGGCTGCTGCGCGTCTCGATCGACGACGCGGCCAAGGCCGACCAGCTCTTCACCCTCCTCATGGGCGACGAGGTCCCGCCGCGCCGCCAGTTCATCGAGGATAACGCGCTCAACGTGCAGTACCTGGATGTGTGAACCGCAGGAGCGAGTAGTGAGTAGCGAGCATCTCGAACCGACGATCCGCCGCCTGCACCGCTGCTACCTGCTCGCTACTCACTACCCGCTACTCTTCCGCAATGTACACCGCGAACGAAAAGCTTTCGACGGCCAACATCACCGACATCATGCAGACCGCCTACATCGATTACTCGATGTCGGTGATCATCTCGCGCGCCCTGCCCGACGCGCGCGACGGCCTCAAGCCCGTGCAGCGCCGCATCCTCTACGCCATGCTGCGGCTCGGCCTCCTGCATAACCGCCCGTTCAACAAGTGCGCCAAGGTCGTCGGCGAGGTGCTGGGCAACTACCATCCGCACGGCGACGCGTCGGTCTACGACACGCTCGTGCGCCTCGCCCAGACCTGGGTCATGCGCTATCCGCTGATCGACCCCCAGGGCAATTTCGGCTCCGTCGACGGCGACCCGCCCGCCGCCTATCGCTATACCGAGTCCCGGCTCGCCGACATCGCGGAGTCCCTCCTGGCCAACCTCGACGAGGACACGGTCGATTTCGCCCCGAACTACAACGAGGAGACCACGGAGCCCACCGTGCTGCCCTCGGCCCTGCCCGCCCTGCTCATGAACGGCTCGACCGGCATCGCCGTCGGCATGGCGACCAACATCCCGCCGCACAATCTCGATGAGATCATCACCGCCACCTGCGCGGTGATCGACCGGCCTGAGATCCCGCTGGAGGAAGTCATCGCGATGGTCCCCGGCCCCGACTTCCCCACCGGCGGAGTCATCGCCGGCCGCGAGGGCATCATCTCCTATCTGACGACCGGCAAAGGAATCGTCCGCGTCCGCGGCCAGGCGCACACCGAGGAGCTCAAGGGTGGCGGCGAACAGATCGTCATCACCGAGATCCCCTACAACGTCAACCGCGCCTCACTGGTGACACGCATCGCCGAGCTCGTCTCCGACAAGCTGCTCGACGGCATCCGGGATCTTCGCGACGAATCCGACGAGAACACCCGGATCGTGATCGAGCTCAAGCGCGGCGAGCAGGCGAAGGTCATCATCAACCAGCTCTTTCAGAAGACCGCCCTGGAATCCTCCTTTGGCGTCATCCTGCTGGCCCTCGACAAGAAGCGGCCGAAGCAGATGAACATCAAGGAGCTCATCGAGTGCTACGTCGCCCACCGGCGCGATGTGGTCACTCGTCGCACCCGTTTCCGTCTGCGCCAGGCCGAGGACCGCGCCCACATCCTCGAGGGCTACAAGGTCGCCCTCGACAACCTCGATGACTTCGTCCGTCTCATCCGCAGCGCCCGCGACCGCGAGGACGCGCGCGGAAAATTGATGGCGCGGTACCCTCTCTCCGACCGGCAGGCCGGGGCGATCCTCGAACTGCGTCTCTATCAACTCACCGGTCTGGAGCGCGACAAGATCGAGGCCGAGTACCTCGACCTGCTCAAACTGGTCGAGGAATACCGTAGTATCCTCGAGTCGGAGGCCAAACTCCTCGCCGTCATCAAGCAGGAGCTGCTCGAACTGCGCGGGAAGTATACGCAACCGCGCCGCACCCAGATCATCGATTCCCTCGCCGAGTTCCGCATGGAAGACGTCGTGCCCAACGAGGGCTGCGTCATCACGGTCTCGCACCAGGGCTTCATCAAGCGCACGCCGGTGGCCGACTACCGTTCCCAGCGCCGCGGGGGCAAGGGCGTGATCGGAACCGAGACGTACGAGGAGGATTTCGTCGAGCACCTGTTCACCGCCTCGACGCATGACTACATCCTGTTCCTGACCAACACCGGCCAGTGCCATGTCAAGAAGGTCTACGACGTGCCCGAGGGCGCCCGCGCCTCGAAGGGCAAGTCCGTCACCAGCTTCCTGCGCCTGGCCGAAGGCGAGCAGATCGCCGCCATGATTTGCGTGAAGGAATTCTCGGCCGGACTCCATCTCGTCATGGCCACGCGCAACGGGATCACCAAGAAAACCAGCCTCGCCGACTATGCCAACGCCACCCGCGAGGGCGGCCTGCGCGGCATCAAGCTCGAGGAGGCCGACTCGCTCGTCGGTTGCGTGCTCACCACCGGCCAGAACGAGATCATTCTCGTCAGCTACAAGGCCCAGGCCGTGCGTTTCACCGAGGAGGATCTCCGCGACCAGGGGCGCGACACCGTCGGCGTCACCGGGATGCGCTTCAA